>JAABUK010000647.1_pt1 | contig 71448 bp, 84 predicted proteins | sample 5559141 | NCBI WGS metagenome assembly JAABUK01 (sample SAMN10711869, study PRJNA513367) | rock metagenome | isolation source: Antarctica rocks | place: Antarctica: Victoria Land, Pudding Butte nord | collected 2016-01-03 | reverse complement strand
GCTGAAGCCTGAGCTTGACTGTATTTGGACTCTAGCATCTTCTGTGTTGACATAACTTCTGCAGAAGCCTGTCGCATCTTGACCAGGTCTTCCCTCATTTCTGAGACTGCTTGGTCCAGCATCTTTCTGGGGTCTTCCAGAGATTTGGCTGCAGTCAAAACAACAGCATTTGACACCTAGAAGCTGAAATTGCTCATGTTGTTGAGTTACTACACACAATGGGTCACGCTCTTGATAGCAGATCACTTTACTGATCAAGATAGCAAAGCTTTAGATTTGCAAAGCAGCTGACCTGCTGAGTCCGTGTAGAAGAACGCGTATCCCTTCGCCACTCTTGACGCTCGGTCACCCAAGCCAGCTCGAACCACGGTTGAGCTTCTTATTCTGGACTGCATCTGTGTACTAGAGCTGGAAACCAAAGCTTGACCTGCAAGAGCAGAACACGTGAGAAGTTGCATGTCTGCAAAACAAATCTTCCTTCCTCTCAACGCATACAATGCTGCGACTTGACTGTAACAGCCGATGCAAGCTTAACGAAAGAACATTTGCAAAAGCTCTTCCGATGCCAACCTTGCAAACTGTTGTTACTGTTTGGCCTGGTCATCCCACCGCAAGCGGCCGATGATCTTGATGTGTATCGCGCTCTACAAGGGACGCTGTGTACTCCGCATCGGACCGGCCGTGACTGAACAGAAGAGTGCATGCATCCGGAAGACGTGCCGGTTGCTGTCATATTGTCGAGACGTACGTCAATCAATCCGACCAACTGAATTGTTATGTCGTTACTTGCCTGCCGGATCAAGGTCTTGGATGCGCTTTTGTAGTATCCCGCTGGTAGCTGCGCTGTCCCTGTCAGCTTCGGAATGTTCCTTGTCGAACTTGATTTTTCGTTCGGGTTTGAGTCGAATTCTGTGTAAATTTTCGTGTAACCCTCAGCAAACCCTCGACCCTGAACCATCACTGGCTGACGATGCGCTTCCACATGGCATTCGTTCAATGGCACTTAGATCACAATGCCACTACTGAATGTCACCACGAGCATAGCTTGCAATTGTCAATGGCTGCACTTGTGCCACTACAGTACTGGGGTGAAGTCTTATATGACAGCTGTCTGCACTGCAGACTGTGCAGAGAAAGCAGATCTGACGTGCCTATCAGATAGGTTCCCATTTCAAGACAGGCCCATTAAGCTACATGTGCTGATACGCTGGTGTACTCACAGGTGACTCAAATCAAGTTTGCATACACGCATTTTGTCACGCATGTGAGTACTACATGCTGCATGCAATGCCATATGGATGCATCTTGTTGCTACACTAAATACGCAGGCATCTTTGCAACTCCTTCTTGCTACATCCTGTGTTTAGGCTGTTACCAAGCATGACACGGTTTGCAGTCAGGCTTGAGACCTAAAATTGAAAGAGGGTTCCCTGTAGCCTTCAGGTAAGGTTGGCTAAGCTTAGCTGTGACCGCTGCTACAGACACTGCCAGACTCCATCTCAGATACGTGCCCCAAGGAATTGAGCTACACTGCTTGCATTATACATGCCACTGAGCTGCCATTGCCTATGTTGCGTACGTTGCCTGTGTTGCCTAGGCAGCCCACTGCATTCCGATGCTGCATCTGTGATAGGCTGATGGGGTTTCACTGCACTGAATTGTAGAGCAGGAATCACAAGGTGGCCTTCCCAACCGCACTGGCGTGCCTTACCGTAAAACAAGCATGGCCATGGCAGAAAAGCATTGGATATTCTGTCAAAATAAGCAGCCACAGAGCCCACAACCATTTATGATGCAATCCTGCATTGAGTGTTTACGCAAACTGCTTGTGCTCCTTGCAGATGACAATGCAGTCATGCCTTCAAGCATCAGTGTAACATGATGCAACCGACATTGAAGAACATCATGCTGTGCTGTTGTCCATGAGCATGCCTGTGTGGATCTTGACATGCTTAATGCTTAGCTATGGTCCCAGAGCAGTCACGAGGTCTGTACAGCACTGTGCATCAAGTGCTTGCTTGGTGTTCTGCTGCCTTCTGCATACTATTCTACCAGATCCAGGTTTGCATAGCTTTCACAGGCGACCTGAGACACATGCCTTGCTTGGGGTATGTGCGATGATGCCAAGATGTGCTACTCAACAACTACAAACTTAACAGTATGTAATCAGACTGGTGATTGCCGACTGAGCGGCTGCGTTGGGTACTATGGCATCACCGCCTGAGCGACACTTGCGTCATAAGTATTGATCTGCTTGTGCATGTGCGATGACTGCGCAAGCGAGCATGCTCGTACTTCGCGCAGCGCAATGCTCTGTGATATTGCTGTGCGATGATGAGCGGTGTTGGGGTCTTATGTGTAGGGTGGACGGTGGGCATCCACATAGTCACAGTTACAGGGGGTTAAAGCCTGGAGTAAGCATCGCGTCTTGCCGGCAACTCATACATTGGACACTTTGAATGCAGCGCATCTGTAGCAGGAAACCAGGCGACATTATATAAATGGTCAAATCAGCAACATGCCATCTAATTCTGGGCAACCCCAAAGAAACATTCTGGGCAATTGGTCTAATGGTATGATTCCACTTTAGGGTAGTGGAGGTCCCGTGTTCAATTCACGGATTGCCCCAAAGTTTTTGCCTCATGCGCATGCTGTATGCCTGCTGCAAAGCAAGCAAGTGCAGTTTTCGGGAATTGGTCATCGGATACATATTGGTCATCGGATACATACCACTAAGAAAAAGCAAGACAAACATGCTTGGCACTGTTGTGTTGCATGACGTCCAGGCAGTCAGCATTCTTGCTGCTCTGATGCACATGCAAATGGGCAAATCACCCTCGGCATGCATGCAGCTCTGTGTGGTCTCTAACTTACGCAGCTTGTGCATAGTTCACAGTGTGACTACCGTAGTCACAGAAACTCACCGCGAAGCGGTCGAAAATTTAATTAATTTAAGCTCCGCGCAGGTCATCGCGCAGCATGCAGCATCCTTTAGCAGCATCGCGCATGCCTGGCAAGTAGTTATATTTTGGACCGCAAAGGTGCATCGTGCGGCGAAATTTGGCGTGTTCTGCTGTGTTTTGACACCATTTCGGCGTTTTGATACAATCTGGGCAGATTAAGACATCGCGCAGGAGTCTGGCGAATTAATTTACGGACCGCGCAGGCACATCGCGTAGACCCACCAATGGTGTTTTTTTGCTCACGCAGCGCTCAAAATAATTAGTTTTTTCGCGGTGAGTTTCTGTGACTACGGTAGTTCATAGTGTCACTGTGCACAACGTGGCATTGGATGCACATTAGGGCTGAAGTTCATGGTATCAATTGCTTCTGACACCATAAGTATATATAATCATTTAAATGAAATTTCAATGCCTGCTCGATGTACCGGTACCGGTACCGACATAGGCGTGCAAAAAGTTGCAGTGCCAACACAGCGTGAAAGGTGGTTGTGTGATATGTGTGCATAAGAAGAACACCTGAGCTGTTGAACATTTGGTTTCGGAGCACAGGTGGACCGAGTTGACAGTAGTCCCAAGCGCCAAGCTCTGTCATTCTGATAAAATACCGCAGCACTGCCTCTCCTTGTGCCACAAGGAGAGGCATGTAAAGAGCGTCTTCAAGAAAGCCAACGTTGCACGTCAGGCCAAAACACAACAGTGTGAATTGGTGCTACTTGATCAGGATCACTTGACTTTCACCTTTTGGAAGTCACACCTTCTGTGCTGAGAATCTTGACACACTAAACACGCTTTACTGTTTCTACAAGTTTTGAACAGTGTCCAAGCTAGTGCTGCGCTGCGGCTTGACTCTCAGGGCAACACACTGCATAGTCAGCAGAAAACATCATAGTCCTTGGCATCATTTGCTTTAAGATTGTCTTCTTACCATAGCAAGTTCGGAATGGCAGCGTGTTGATGCAGCTGCAGCTGCTTTTGGTGTACATAATTGCTCCACTGTCAGCTCGGCTCATGTGTTTCCAGAAATGCCACAGCTGCTTATCTTCTTGTTATCCTGTTCAGCACACCAACACTTGGGAGCTTCACAGGCATCCAGCAACACGCCACGTGGCCAAATGCACTGCTTTGCGAGTTGCATCTATATGGAAAGCTCAACGCACAACTACACTGCAGCACATCATCATTCCCATTGTCCAGCTGGTTCATGAGAGCTGGCCAAAATTGCAACAGCTACACCTAGTAAAATAAACATACCAGTCTCTATACAGGCAGACTGGCCAAACTCGAATCAACCGCCGTCAAGCCACAGCGGTGGTGACTCTGAGGAGTTGCGTAAGTTGTTTAATTCCGCCTAGTCCTTTGCTGGTCAGCTTCATCCCTGCAGGGAGCTCCCGGGACAGCTGACAACCTTGTCTTGTTCCTTTCTTACCATAGTGAAATGTCAGTCAGCAAGGGTGGGCAGATGTGTTGTCAGGACAACTTGCTGGAGGTCCCAGGCCCCATAAGAGTCAAGCCACTGACTAATTAGGTTATGACCCTGGACCTTGGATAGTCTTGATTTGACACGTCCTCTCAGCAGCATAAGTTGGAGGCTGGATGCAGCTTATGTTATTTGCTGCATGCCTATCTGCCAGATCAAGTGTAGGCAACCACAGCGCTGTGCTAGCAATGGAGCCGGTAAAAACTGACTGACCAAATCTGCAAGAGCTGGCACTTAGGACCTTTTAGAGTCACTGCTGTGGGGACAGCAAAAACTTAAAGCACCTAGGAGGCCTGGGGAAGGCCTTATATCACAAACACTACTTTAATGTTGTTCATGACACCTTGTGTTCAGCTCACTAGCACTTTGCTGCCTGGAGACATTTAACAACACAACTTGGACACTCACCTGCCATCTGACACATACTCTTGACAATCACGTGGTGGTTGCAACAGACTCTGCTATATATGCTGCATTATATTCGTCTACAACATACAATCCAGTTGTACACTGTCATGAGCCAGTTGCTACATCTTCAGTATTATGCTTGCAGTTGTAGCCAAGTATGGCAAGTCTATCATAGTATGTGCACATAGCAAAATTCAAGCCCTTCATGAATAGGCTGACAATCCAGAGGAGGGGCTGAGGTACTCAGTAAGCCGTGCACATCTGCTGCTGGCCGTCGTTTGTGCAAACGCTTGTACAAGATCACCACATTTAGGTCTGTTGCAGCATACTTCTCGAGTGAGTGCTCCTGATTGCCTCTGCGTACTCCAGTTAAAACGAACACACTAAGCCTATCGCGTGCCCAAGTTGGACAACAAAAAAATGGTGGAAGGACAGCTCAGGTGCGGTGAAGCTGTACTGGCTTGATAGGCCATGTACGTCACAAAATACGGCACAACAAGAGCTACCTCGAGGGAACACAGCCTGCACAAACGACGATCACCAGCACATATAGGGCAAGCAGTGTGGCTGCCCGTGTGAAGTTCGCTCTAATATTGCTGCCCAGCAGGCAAATGCGTTGCGGCCCGCCAGGTTACGCCCATGCTTTACGCGCGGCATGGGAGTAGCAACACACAGACACGTGTATGCATGTGACCAATATGACTAAGACAGAGCCCGTTGAAGTACAGCGTGCTTTCACGTGCAGAAAGTGCTTCGACACCTGTCGCCCAGTTTTGCCGTATGGTCAGTGCCGTTGCTGCTAATGCTATAGCTTTGCAGGTGGCGGTTGTGAAAGTGCGCACAAGCTGTGAGTGTATTAGGTGTTCCCACTGATCTGAGATACGTCATCGCCTTCTCCACCGCTCCAAGAAAGCACGGACGGTGTGTGAACTGTGGGACTCCACAGTGCCTTTTGTGTAGCCTTTGCGGCGGCAGTTTCAACAAGTGCAGTGCTAGAGAAAGCCGTATTAATTTCGGTCTGCGCGTGGCGTCAAAGCCAGCTTGGCTGCCGCAGACACCGCGCGGCAGGATGCGCCAGAGTGGTCGGCATTCTGTTTTGGTATTTGTGTTGAGTTTGTGTTTGGGCTCAACAGTAGCCCAGCATGCCAGCGGAGGCTTCATCAGAGCAGATGGAGGCCGTTTTGTGGATGAGGACTGCAATGAGTTCATCCCCAGTGGTCTAAACACGTGAGTGTACTATTGAGCCACTAAGCTTTTCTCAAACACTGCTCATTGCATATGCAGCACCAGGTAGCCAACAGCAGGCGGTCAAACAGCAAATGTCATTCTGAACAACGTTGGCACATAGGGCGCAAATAGTCTGACCTATCTAGGTCTCAGACGCTGACTGAGCATTTGCTGGCACTTGCAGATGGCAGCTCATGGAGGTAGCAGCGGGCAAGGTCAAGTCAAAGCCTGTCATGCTTGAGCATGGTGTTGCAGACGTGGTGCAGTGGACTCTGGCTACAGCAGCTGCAAACAAGCTAAACATTGTGCGGTCCTTTGCGCATGGAGTCGACAGTACCTTTCCTTTGCAAATCAAAGCAGGTGAGCAAGTGCCACAGCTGCTTACACTTGTGCGTGCACCCACTTTCCTCCCATCCTGACAACAATGCATACGCTGCAATTTCATTGCAGCAAGGAGGCTCATTCGTCTTTGCTGAAGACACGCAACGCTACACTCTTGCAACCAATTGCCTGCAACGCATGTCACTGGTTGTCCCTTGCAGGGCTGTGCACTTCTTTGTATATGATGTGCTTGTTTTACCATCAAAGACAGCTTCATGACACTTGACCTGTGTGTTGTAGGCAAGTACAGCGAACATGCCTTTCAGGCGCTGGACTACATACTAGATGAGGCCTCCAAGTATGGTGTGCGGCTTTTGTTTACATTGGTTAACAACTGGGACAATGCAGACAGCAAGACACAGGTACAGCATCTGCACGCCCTGCTGTCCTGGATGCTTGTGCGTCTGTCTTTCAACCCTAGATCCTATCAGCACAATACAACTGCAGTGCTGCCATGCTCTGGTGGTCACTGCTGTATGGAAATACTTGTTGCGTGTTGATCAGTTGGCATGTTCCAATGTGTTTTATCTGCACCTGATAAGCCAAGCTTGTCGTAAGCTTGCATGTACATTAACTGACTCAATACTGTGAGTCTAGCAAACAATGGTTGGCTTGCGCAAGCATGCTAAGTCAGGTGGTTGTGCACGCAACTGGCATCATGCGCACTCATGTTTGTGCTAGTACTGCAAGACATCAGCAGCCACACAAGCTGCGTTCTGGACGTGCATGTGTCTCATCCTGCCAGTATTGATACCAACAGACTTGTGTGGCGCAGTATATCCAATGGGCGGGCGCTGAGGGTCACGACCCGTTCTTCACAGACCCAGATGTGAAGAAGCTGTTCAAGAATCACATTGATACAATGGTCAACAGGCGCAACACCATCAACAACAGGCTGTATAAGGATGATCCCACCATCTTTGCATGGGATCTGATGAATGAGCCTCGCTGTGACTGCTTCCCCGACTTCATCCCCGTGCCTGACAGCTATGTCAGCTGCAGACCAGAGTGCGCCAAGAAAGTCCAGGTGGGTTTGTCTTTCTGCTTGCATGGCTTGTCTTCTTGGCTGCTGTATTGATGCACTGCGCCAAAAGGACCTGGGGTGGGGGGGGCTTGTCCTTCTGCTTGCATGGCTTGTTTTTTGGGCTGTTGTACAAATGCATCGCTGTCCTACAGTTTGTATAGCTTGCCATTTGGGGTATTGTATGGAGGCACTGCTTCAGAAAGTCCAGCTGGGCTGCCCTTTTGCTTGCGTTTCTCCTGTCATGGGCCAACATGTGCTAGGCGATTGTGTTGACCCACTGACCCAGAAAGTCTTGCTCCTCGCTGCAATCAGCAAGTCCAGGCAGGGTCTGGGTCTGCCTGCGTGGCATAAGCTCCATCTGCTCTGGTGCTGTCCTGAAGTGCAAGCGTGGCTGATACAGTGTGCTCATCAGGCTCATCTGTGACTGTTCCTTGACAGTATGGGTGCACATCATGCTTCCTGTGTTGCTGCCTGTCTGATCCTTCAGCACAACTTTCTCTATGTATGCTGTTGTGGTTTGCCAATGCTGGAAGCTTGCCACGCAAGATTGAGTGTTTTGCAAGTAATGAGTGATCTGTTGTCGTTTTGTGCTGCCACTGCTTGGGCTCAGAACATCATGATTCAACTGTTTGGAGGGACAAGATGTCCCAATGCTTGAAGATGGGTACTTCAAGTTACATGTTCACTTATCCAAAACTGCAAAAACTGTGGTCCAACAGAGTGTTTCACTGAATCCTAGATCCAACACACATGAACACTGCCTTCTTCCACACACATGCCCCTTACCAGCTTGACACTTGGCCTGCAGTCTTGGATTGATGAGATGTCCAAGTACTTGAAGAAGGCCGACCCAAACCACATGATCACTGTGGGCGAGGAGGGCTTCTACACCAAGGGCAGTTCTGGGGAATCAGTCAACCCTGGCACAGGCTGGGCTAGTCTTACAGGGCAGGACTTTATTGCCAACCATGCATCCAAAGCCATTGACTTTGCTGCTGCCCACATCTGGCCTGACAACTGGGAGGTAAGCAAATACGCCTGCCTCGGTTTGTGCGCCAAGTCAGGGTGATCAAGTCTGTTAGACTTTAATAGACAGGAGCTGTGCACATTGCCGTTGCATGGCCAGCAAAGGTGCTGCTGCTTAATGTTCTGCAGACAGAGGTATGGTATCTGCAGTTTTGCTTTGTGCATGTTGCATCTTATGAGCGCCTCTTGGTCTTGCATGCATGCCATCGTTAGATCCGAGCTTGTCCATGCTGAAGTGTATGGTCATTGTTGACTGCAAGCTGAGGCGCTGATCTGCTGGACCAATCAACATGCTGCAATCAAGGTCAGTTTTCTCAGTCTTTAGGCAACACAGTTTCGCATCACATGTCACACTTGGGACATTGACTTTCTGGAATCATGAATCAATCAGCAGCAGATGCAACAGGAGAAAGTTCTTGATGCAGCCATGGCGTCAATTTTGTCACATGCAAATCAAGGTGTCAATCCCGAACCATAACTACATCCTCAAGCTGCAAACCCTGTGTGCACTGCAGACTTGGGATGTGGACTTCCTGGAGTCATGGATTCAGCAGCATGCAGCAGATGCAGCAGCTATGGGCAAGCCCTTCATGATAGAAGAGTTTGGCAAGGAGGTGCATCTGGAGAATGGTGCACAGGCCAACATCACCTCCGTCCGAGGGCCCTTCTATAGGAAGGTGTACCAGCAGCTGCAGGAGTCCTTAGCTAATGATGGTGCCCTCAAAGGTGCGCAGCATCGCAAACCTGCTGCTGTCTGCTGTCTGCTGTCTGTGTGTATGGCTTGTCGGCTGTCTGCTGTCTGTGTGTGTGGCTGTCGGCTGTCTGCTGTGTGCTGTGTGCTGTGACTAGGCACAGCTAAGGATATCCCTGCTAAAGATAGAGCTGCATTTAGATCGTATTCATCTCTTGGCTTACTGGATGTACAGTGTCCAAGGGATGGTTGTGAGCAAAACAGTGACGTTTCAGTATCCCAAAGAGCTTGTGTTTGGCTACAGCTTGCACAGATGTGTGCAATGTCTGTCACAGATGTGTGCAATGTCTGTCACAGATGTGTGCAATGTCTGTCACAGATGTGTGCAATGCCTGTCACACATGTTGTCTTTTGGCCTTAGGGCTTTGCACCATACACAGCCAAATTATGTTAGCATTGCTGAATTAATCACTTGTTTACTGATCGCTGTGTGTCATACATATGTCATAAACATGCTTCATGTCTGGTTCAGGTGTCGTCTTTTGGCAGTGAGGCTTTGCACCATGTACAGCCATATACTAAATCGTGACTTTATAACTTTATTGCTATATATCATATACATGTCATAAACGTGCCTCATATCTGTTACAGGTGTTGTTTTTTGGCAGTGGGGCTTTGCACCCTATGTGGCTGAGGAGTTCTTGCAAGGCTGCATGCACTGCCAAGCTATCCAGGTGTCATCCAGCGATGGTGTCTTCAAAAACATCATTGCGCCTGTTGCTGAGCATGCTGCCAAGATCGCTGCCAGCAGATCACCAGTTGCTGGGTGCAAGCCAGGTACGTGATCTCACCTGTAGCAGTTGCAGCAGTCACATGTACAGCCCAATGCAGCATGTCTTGCATGGTGCCTGTGATGATAGAATAGCATGTGTAATGCTCTGACAAGACTGTCTTTGCTCAGGGTGTGTGGTAAGGTGGCCTTGCATGGCAAAGCAAATCTGCTCTGCTTACATGAATGCTCTGCATTGTGTGTGTGCATGCGGTGCTTTGCCTGCTGAGCTGTATGTCCTCATCCAAGGGTTCTGCAAAAGTCATGAAGGACCTGGTGTTGCTTCAGCTTCTGCACTTGTATCAAGGCAAAGTGTGCATCTGGTATTACCAACGTGCCTCAGACTGTCAGCATTGCGTTCAGCATTAGCAATTGGCTCTACTGCTGCTTTGTTGTCTGCAGTGCCGTCTGCCCGCCGGGCACAAACCCTGATCATGCCAGGAACCCTACCGACACATCAGACCTCAGATGAGCTCCTTTCTTCTACTTCAGATGCCATGGCAAATGACATCAGTGGCAGCAGCATCAGCAGCAGCAGCGATAAGAGTATGCGCCATTCTGGGGTGACTCACTCTGTGACTGATGATGTTGCCAGCAGTGGCAACAGTGGCATTAGCGGTGGCAGCAGCGGTGTCAGTCACAGCAGCAGCCAAAGTAACCCAACTAGCACCGTGAGAATGGGCAAGATGTTGGACGAGCAGCCTCGCACCAGGAGTAGCACACACCACCATGTATCTGCCACTGGCCGATAGGGCTGTACACACTCAAAACTGTCAGCAGTTGCCCAAAAGGAAGGCATAGAAGCAACGAAGTACTGTTTCATTGGTCAACACGCACACAGCAGGGACACTGCAGGTGGCATGACCAGCAGTGTTGTGCGAACATGAACAACAAAAGGTTTTGGGTTAGCTTCAACATATGATGCACACTTCAGATACAGAAAGCCATGCATTCCAACATGTCAGCAATAAGTGACGCTGGTATACACATGTCATCACCCCATTGTGTGCATGCAATCTTTACCCATTTGATAGGTACAAGAGGCTATCCGATATGCAGGATGTTGGCGTAAACAGGTGTATGTCCTGCTTATCGAACAGAACAGTGAACACTTGGAACTTGCTGAATTGGTAAGAAATCTGCGGCGCGATGCAACAAAATGTCAAGGCTTGTCACTCAAAACTACACGCCTTAGTCATCGCTTTTGTGACTAAATCTTCACGTAGACAGCTCATACGACTGCCCGCGTGAAGACAATTTCATAAAGCTACGATTACTAAAAGGTAAAAGCTTCCTACATCGAAGAACCGCTGCTGCCTGACGCCGGACCAGCGGCTCGGCGATGTGGCACTGATCGGGCCCTTTGTGCAGTGCTCAACATTGTTTCAAATTGCAAAGGAGATCTTGAATTGATTCAGGCTTGCGACGGGCGTACGTGTCGGACAATGTGGAGACGGCGAGCACTGTCGCTGCTCTGGTCGCTTGTAACGCTCACCTCGATCACGGCGCAGCAGATCAGCTTTCGTGCCACATCGTCGGTATGCCTGCATTGGTGTCTGCACACTTGCTCCCGCTCCGGACTAAGCGGATGTTGAGGCAGGTTTCGCTGACTGCAGCAACAACCGCCAGGCGGCATAGCGCAACATCAACAGGTTCATCCGGATCTGTCTAGCCATGAGGTAAATGCCGTATGTCCTGGTCTCAGGACGCCTTTAAGCCTGACCGTTCGAAAAAAGACAGCTTTGACACACACACACACACACATATATATGTGCGCCCCTACGAGAGAGTCGCTGGTTCTGATACCGTGAAGGCAGCGCTTAAACGTGCATCAGCTTTGTGTCCTGTCATTGCGTTTGCATCACGTGGTGTTTGCTAGAACTCTGTTTTGCATCCGCATGGCTGCACATTTGGATAGCTTGAATGTGTTTGTGGACTGCAGTGCACAGGAAGCGGTCAGTTTGGACTGTTATGCCTGTTTCACAACCTTGTTCTGTGGCAGAAGCAATTTTACTACATCAGCTCTGGTGAGCGGCCAACTCACACGTAATGCCAGTATCAAAAAGCATGTCAGTTTTGCTGATTTTCCAGCATAGCATAGTAAGTTCTGCCTGGCACGGTGTAAATCCTGGCAAGAACAGTGACACAGCTGAGATGCCTCATTATCACAACAGTAGCACAGTACTGACATCTGTAGATCAAATGTTTGACCTGAAGTCTCAATCTGATTGCCTTCAAATCAGTCTCGCTGGGTTGCAACCAACTGTACAGAGTGGCATACAACGGTGACAGAACCTATACAGCAACCTGCTCCTCTTCTTGCGTCAAAGGGTGTTTTCTGCCCTTGCTGCAGAGGAGGTAAGCATACCAGAGGTCAGAGAGGGATGGCATCTGTCCTGGCACCCTCGCGGGGAAGCAATGCTTCCTGAGCATGTCACAGTTGTCAGCCCAACTGCCCTCCCCTGGGAACATGAGCAGGGCATTCAGACAGAGTACCTGGACCAAGCCTTGATATACAACTGGCTAGATCAGGGAAACATGTTCCATCAGATGATGGAAGCTGGCAATTTCATCTACGCTACTGCCTGCAGACTGCTAGATGCCTGCACGCATGACACCAGTCATTACCAGCTTTTGGCGACGGTACAAGCCCAACCATCTTGACTAAGTGACATAGACCTGGTGTCCTATCCTGTCTTGGCTTGGTATCCTGGGGCCTGTTGCCAGCCCATGATGGGATCTGACAATGAATCATATATACAACAAACCGTGCGACGGCATTATGTGCACATATTCATCTGAGATATGTTGTATGCCTTGCGGCTATCCATAAGCACACAACCAATCCCTCATGCGCTGCGCAAGATGTATGTGCTAGTCACCCCCTCAAAGTGCTGCTTCCTGTGCAGGGCTACTTTGAGAATGACAATGACAATGGTTTGCCAGCAGCTTATGAATCTCTCCAGTGCTTGACCAGCAGGCTGCCACGATGGATTGAAGATCCCTACTGGGATGACAAGGTTAGAAAAGTCCTGTTACTGATAAGTCCTGTTATTGAGAATGTCTGACTGTCAGTGGTGCATGCACTGCCAACTCATCTGCGATGAGCTTAATTGAAGGAGTGTTTGCACAAAAGAAAGCAGCAGCCATGCAAACTTGCACTCAGTCACTACTCAGATTGGCTTGCTCACATGTGCTCACATCCACTCTTTCCTTGACTCACTCACTCATGGTCTCATCTGCTCCCCCCTGTGGTCTCACCCATCCACCCACTGGCTCATGTTTTTTCTGGACCCCATGCAGTGAGCATTGCAGGGGCTGCTGTCTGCAGAAACAGCCCATCGAAACAACAGGGGCACAACCCACTTACGCATGTCTTGTCTGGAACCACATGCGGTGAGCACTGCAGGGGCTGCTGTCTGCGGAAACAGCCCTTCCTGACGACAAGGGCACAAGGGCTTTTCTTCCGATGCAGGTGGTAGTCATTGGCAAGACTGCAGTGGGGGTTGGGGGCCACTGCAATGAGTCAGAACACGAAGACAAGCTGCAGTGTGAATGGGATTCCATATCATACATGCAGAATGAGTACACCTCTGGGCATCGGCAGCTGCTGCTGGACTGTCTAGGAGTGACAGATGAATCCTCAAAGCCCTCTCAACAGCAGACAAAAGTCACCATTGTGCAGCGGTTGATGGCAAAGGGCAGAAGCATGTTGAACGTACTGGAGATGAAAAGTGCAATTGCTGCCACTGGCGCTGAGGTTCAGATTGTCAACATGGAAGGTGTGCTCAACATGCTGTCTGCAGTGGTTGCAGCCCTGGATCTGCACTAACTGTAGCCATGCTCTGAGCTGTTTGCATTCTGCATTGCATTGCCTCTGCGCCTGACCCCTTTGCCTTGCTTTAGGGCCCCATGTACTTTGCATCTGGCCCTGCCCCTGCCCCTGGCCCCGCCCCTGTCTTGCAGTTGCTTGCTGTGCCCAGCATCTTCAAGATTCCAGCATGCTGGCATGATTCAGCATACACACGCCTTGCAACAGTTTGTTGCCAGCTTGTCATAGCCTACTCTGCCTGGATTTCAGTCTGCTTTGTAGGGTGTGTTTCTCACCATGAGCCTTGATATGCTGCGTTGTGCTAAGTGCGCCATCTCCATTGTGGTTGCTGCACTCCTGTGATGGTCATCACGAAGATGAGTCATTGTTTGAACACCTGGGGATCCCAGACTGAGAGCAGATTCAGGGGTCTGCACATTGGAGTGTTGATGAAATGGTGACAAAGGCTGACTTGCAGGCAAAACATTGAAGCAGCAGGCGGAACTTCTGGCGCATTCTCACATTTATATTTTAGTCCATGGAGCTGCAATGGCCCTGTATATGTTTCTGCCAAAGCATGCTGCCATCATAGAGGTGAGTCATGTTTGCTGCATGCTCACTTTGCACTGCACCCACTGGTCATTGAATCTTTCTTGGTATCAGTGCTTCATTGCACGCATGGTCCGTCACAGCATGGCAGTGTATCAACGCATTCATGCTCTGCTGGGAAACATCAGCACATTCTTGTTACTTTTTGCATGTTTCGCTGCCCAATGGGTCTGTTTACTGTCTAGAGGGTGAACTTGGTGTTATGGAGACTTGACAGCACTCCTGTCTTTGCCTTGGGTGTCATCTGCTGCTGCTAGTAACTGCAAGTTGGCACGAATTTGCACATGCTCTTGCTTTGTTTGGGGAAACCCTAAACCCATGATGCCCAATGTGCATGATGTGCCTGAGGGTCCTTCAAGCTCCAAGACATGAGGAAGGCATTCATGTCAAACAGTTGACCAACACTGTGAATCAGTTATTCAGGCAAATCACTTTTCTACCATGAACTGCTCATGAGTAGGCCATTCTTTGCAGAGTGTGTGGCTTGAGCGAGTGCATTGTCTGGCCTGCAGATTCAGCACCATTACGCGCACTCTGCCGTTTATCCAAGTGACATGCACCACAGAACTGTCACCAGATATGACATGGACTACCACCATGAGCTTCTCATATCGCAAAAGTCCACAGACATCTCCCTGCAAAAAGAGAAAGTGCTGGTATGCTTTCAACCTTACCCTGTGTGCCAGTGCGTGTACCTTTAAGTTTCTGTTGCTCAGATGTTGGTTTGACTTCTGCACCTTTGTCTGGACACTGTAAATGCCTGCAGCATACACAATGGCATCTGCTTTGGCAAGGGAAGGCATACATGGTCATGCTTCAAGGTTTACACTAACTCCTTACAACCTGCTGAACTGGCAAAACATGCTGTGCCCATGTATAGGAATGTCACTTGCACTGCCCTGCTAGATCCATATAAGATCAAAGCTATGTTTGATCAGCTCAACAATCATCTGTCAACAAAAGTGCAAGAATAGCCTTTTGTAGCCAGCATGGACAGGTGCAGATCTCTAGAATCATTTTCCTTTTCAAAGGCCACTTTGATAAACCTAGACCCATCAGAGCTTTGCACAAGCTGTTTCTTCCTTAGGGGGCCTGTGCGATTACTGTTACAGCAGCTTGGATGACACACTCTAAGCATGCTTTATTGGGAAGTCTGTGATCAGCTGCTGATGTGGTGCAGAAAGATGAGGTGTACCAGAAGCTGACCTCTGGAGAGCAGTTGCAATTGTGGGAGCAAGGACTGTGCCCAGGCGGAAAGGTATGCAATCTAGACGCAGAAGGATACTAAATGTTACCAAAACATCACAGGAGTCCTTTGCAGCAGAGCAGTGAGGCTTTGTTGATGCATGCATACATGGTGGAGCATGTGGTGAAGTAGAGTGTGATGCTGTATTGCATCAGGGCAACAAGTGTGTGCAGGACGTGCCCACATGCGCTACACAAAGCTATAGCATAGTGTCTTTGCTTGTGACTGTACATACAGTCATGACCTTGCACGTGTCTAGTCAAGCAGGCCATATGTTCTTTTCTGACAGTTGGAACAAATCATTATGAAGGTCCTCTCTCCTTGGTAGGATATAATTCCGCGACTGGTAGTTCTGCGTAAAGGGTCTGCGCCCATTCAAGCTTGCATTGACACCATCACTGCTGCGCCAGTACCAGTACTGATGCATGCTTTGTAAGCTGTGTGAAAGCTGCACAGTACAATGTGAATGCTTCTTTTGACTGTCTGCAGGATGACAAGTTGCAGCAACACTGCGTGCAACACTGGATATTCCTTGCCGGCAATATGGTGGTAGACCTTGAAATGCTGAAAGAGGCCTACCATAGAGCCTGGGAGTCATTGCCAACATGATTGCTGATGGTTGCTGCAGCGCGCCACTTCACTCAGTAGGCACTTGCAAAATTTGACCCAGTTCCAGAATGGACGCGGCAACAGTATCAGCCGTGTGGCCATGCATGGCAGTCAGTTTGTCATTCTTAGAGCAAGAAACAAGAGCAGATCTGAAGCAAAGCAGCAGCAGATCAGTAGCAGCTTGTACCATGCTGCTGCTTCCGGGCATGACCAAATGCAGCAACTGTTTTATGATGGCACAGTTTGCTGACTTGTGACAACTTTTCTGCTACCAACACAGCAAACATTGTATTTTTGATGACTCAACTAACGACCTAGCTAGATATAGGTAACATGCCAAAACACAAAGTGAGCATGCACATTGACATCGCTTGATCAATTGAAAGCTGTTCATTTTGAGAATGTCACATTTGGCAGTATGCTAGGTAGCTATAGCCGTGATTGGTGGTCTATACTACAGCTTGCTGGATGTACAACACATGAACTCTTGTGTTGTATTTAGTCTTAAGAAGCTTCTTGAAGTTACATCTCGTTCAGCACATGCAAAGAAGCTATCAAAGCAAAGCATTATTTGAATTCTGTAGCCATGCATTTATATGTATATGTATTTGCTTAATTAACTAGTCATTACTGAGCTCTGCAATTTTCATGATGGCATTGGGACAGGCCAGCTGTACCCTATTCCTATATAGTAAGTATACATACAACTCCACGCATGCAGGCTAGGTGAGCCTGTGACCTGAACATTGCATAGAGGACCTACCAATCCGGCACACACACTCTTTTGGAAGTGTCCTGGACATTGCAATTGCATTCAGGTTACAGCATTGTTTCACAAGCATCTGACTGAGAGGTGAAGAAATGAGGAGCTTGAGCCAGATGTGCACATTTTGTAAGTCTTAAGTGTGCACAAGCCCTGTATCACCTTGCCGTTGGAGATCTCAAATGCTCTAGGGGCACGGATTGTGCCCTCTGCAGCAATGGCATTGTGTTACCGTATGAGCAATAATACAGTAACTTACGGTGTATTTAGTCGCCAGACCCTTTACTGGAGCTATGAGATCGTACAAGATAAGGGCTGCCCTGAGCAGGTCGACTTGAACCGCATCGAATTCACGTTTGCGTTGTGTTTGCTCTTGTATTCGCCGTGTGCGCACGCCTATCTTTGTGAGCGCCATGGCTTCTCTCACTTGCGCCAACCTGACAGCCAGCAAGAGCAGCTTGGCAGGACGCAGGATCAACTGTGCGCGGGGTAGGACTAGACACAACTTCCAGCTTGGCGCGTGTTAGCATTACTGTGCCGATGCTACATCATCATAATTCCGCCAAGTCACGATGTTTACGACTATCAGACCCGCAGAAGCAACTCGACTACTTGCTGCTCGCGCAGGCCCTGCAGCACGATGCGCTCCACGACGCGTGTTCACTGTCAGAGCTGACAAGGGAGACAAGGGAATGAAAGGAGACGACAAGCAGGCCAAAACAGCAGAGCAGGGGTAACTCATCCGTGCCTGGTCCGCGTGATCCTGGTCAGCCATGTATTCTATAATAAGCTTATTGCTCTCGATCTTGCAGGGCAGCACCTGAGGGTGACAAGGCCGTCGCTGGTCAGAAAGCTCAACCCACTGGAGAAGCAGCAAGCAACAAAGAGGGCAAGCAGCCTTATGGCCCAAAGAGAGGCTCACAGGTGTGTAGTAAGTGCATCGTTTATTGCACCTGTATGTTGATACATCATAATGTCTGTGCATATGTCAACATCATCTGCAACTTGTACGTTTCTGATTCGTGCTGATAATGACTGCTGTACTGCGTAACCAACACGAGTAGGTCATGTGTCATATGATGGAAGGTGTGACATATACCACATGCAGCTGACTGAAAGCGTTCGAGAGTGATGAGTCGGTTTGAGTGTGCCCTGTTGCAGGTTCGAGTTCTACGACCAGAGTCATTCTGGTACAGGGAGACTGGCAAGGTTGTATCAGTAGATCAGGTAAGCACCTTAGATAATGATTGCACGATGCAAGCCTGCAGAGCTGTAAAGCAGCTTTGGCAACAATTTTGCAACTCATCGTTGCATCTTTGCACTGAACAACTAGCACAGCTATGCAGCGCTGTGCTATAGACCCTGTAATTGAGCGCAAACCAAATTTACTGATGTTTGGTACTGTGATGCAGAGTGGCATCAGGTATCCAGTAGTTGTCAGGTTCAGCACAGTCAACTACGCTGGTGTGTCCACAAACAACTATGCTGTGGATGAGGTAGAGCAGTTGTAATTGCTCGGGCAGCCACCAAGAAACGTTTTTGATGATTCCTTGCGCTAACAGAATTTAGCAGGACCACCTGTTATGATCTCTGTATGTATACAAAGTCCAGTTAGTCCCGAGGAGACCATTCAGTATTTACATTGATGCTTTGCTCTTTACTCATGTTTGTGAGATTTCATGCAGAGACAAATTGCTACTTCTGGTGATTGTTTCTCTGTGTCATAGACGCCTCATGTAAAATGGGGATCATTTCTGTTTTGCAGCTGTGGCACACACCACAGTTGCTTCGCATTTACAACATCACTAGGCAGCATAAGGCTGGCTGTCGAGACCTTCCTTTCCACATGACCATACCTCAGATGCTGCAATGCATGCAGTGCTGCGATCCAGGATTGAAGCTGCATGCAGTGCTGCGATCCAGCATTGAAACTGCATGCAGTGCCTGGGTTGACCATTTGGCAAGCCTAGACCGGCAATTGATTGTTGAATAGATGGACCTGAAACCTTGCTATGCACGTCTGTCTAGCGCAAACACATGTGAATGAGGGCAGTGATTGATACATTCAAAAGAACCAAGGTAAGCAAAGGCTTTGAAATTATTTGTTTTCACTAGATGCCTCCTTGGATTTGCTGTTGCTTGTGTTCAATGAGGCATCTACTGTTGATGTTCCCCCGTGTGCGCCTGCTCCCGGTGTGGGTGCATACGTCTTGTCGTTTGTCTCGAACCCCGCAGCACCTGCCCCAGTAGCAAAGCCATCAGACATGTTGGGGATCAACGTCTCGCTGCCGGTAGCGTTTGCCGTGGTTGCTTTGCCGGCAATATCTGCATCTTGCATGATGTTCTGGCAGCCTATCAGACTTTGGCTGATAGAATGAGTATCCAGTAGCGGAAGTGACAGAAGGCACCGAGACAAATGCATTTTGCTAGGTTTTCAGGACTTGCAGTTTCTGAGACGCAACGCTAATTCAGATTGAGGTGGCAGGTTTGCAAAAGAGTTACGCTTGTCAGCACCCGTCTCGGTTGACGTTCAGAAACAGATTGGTGGTGTGCAGAGCTCGTCATGCTGATTTGCAGAAGGTTTAACAGCACAGTTCGGTGACAGAAAGGGTGTGCAGAGGACTTCTGCTGCTGGACACTGAAACCCTTTTGTGGCATTACATACTGTAATGCAATTGATGAATCAGCCAGCAGACATCATCATCATTAGCAATACAAGAAAGTGGAAGATTCTGATTTGAGCATCTTAGTGCACCGTGCATTCCCTACTACTCTTTGCATTTGTAGACTATCTAACTTGTTGAACAGCACAGTCACTGTAGCATGTCCACCACTGCCGCTGTTGCTGGATGCTTCCTCCAGACAGCCAACAAGCTCAGAGTAGAAATTGGGATGCTCCGGCAGCTGATAAAACAGGGCATCCTGCACCAGCCATGAAAGTCAGCATCATATTAAGTGTGAAGACATGCATATGTGCAGATGAGGTGTGGTGGCCATGCCATAAATACTTTAGTTGACAGCCCTACGCACCACAAGCAAGAATAGATGAGACACAGAAACATGTGTCCAATCCATCAAGACAACACGTAGCACAGATGTATGATACTATGATTATGCTGTGTAGACGACGAAGTGATGATCTGCCACTGTGTGATCTCTCAGTCATAGCATCATCATTTCAGCGCTGGTGTTGGGCAGTGTCAGGACTGAAGCTTCTTGCCTCAATTCTGGTCTGCTTACAACATAGCGCAAGCACATTAAGACCAGTAAGCAACAACAACAAGGCAACATAACTCAGGAATCAGCTCACCTTGATCCCTCTCAATCTGTATCGGTGATAGAAGTGAGCTCTCTCGGTGTACAGCATGATGCGTCGCCGGCCATGGAAGAAGTTTGAGCGACCTCGTGACACGTCAGAGTGCTTGGTGTACTCACACAGCCCCACAAAGGACGCCCCCTCCTCTTTCAAGAAGTTCCGCAGCCGCACAAAGTCAAAATAGGAGCGCACAAAGACAAGCTGCCCTGTACAGCAACACAGGTGTGAGCTGTTTGCTTGCCGTTGAAGGGACAGGAAGCTTGCCATTGGTAGACAGGAAGCTTGTGCTAATGCTGAAGGCAACAGGGCTCAACATTGCGTCTTTCTCAAGAGCTGCATTCACAGCATGCTTGCAAGGAATGCTCTGCTGCATGCACAGCACGCTTGCAGGGAATGCTCTGTAACAAACAGCCAGCAAAACTCAGCAAAGACCAACAACAGGGCAGTCTGCAGCGCAGCACAGACAAGCAGAGCATCAAAGCAGCACCTGACACCTGCTTACATAAGTTATGGCAGTCGTTACCTGTGGAGCCAGATTCCTTGATGCGCAACCAGACATGCTTCTTGAAGTGCTGGAAGCGTGACTCTGCATCAGCAGCCGCATTGGGGGACGCGATGCGCTCAAACAGTTGCCTGACAGGGCTCAATGTGTGCCCCAACACACCCTGCAACCACAACAGGAACATTAACGCCACTTGGCATGCAACACTGGCTGTTACTAACATTGGATGTTGCTCTCCTTGTACAGTACTGCAGCGCGCCGAATTGCATACATCCCAAAGGGGGGTACATACATCCCAAGGGGTCCACAAAAAAGAGCAGGAAGCCTTGCAAGGGATTGCTTCAGGATTCTCAAAGCTACAGAGCATTCTAAGGAAAAGCAAGGGGCAACTCAAACGGCATGCACGACATGCAAAGAGCCATCATACCTAGGCAAGAGCATTCCAAAGCAGTAGCCCCAGTCAAGCAATGCATGACATCATGCAGCAGAAAGGAACATGCCAACACGGACCTTGTATGCAACCTTGAGCCTTGCTTTGCCAGCATGATTAACACACGTCCTGTTGAAGAGTGCATTAGCTTCAGCCGTAGCAAAGCTGCTCAGCAGGATTGTCTGTCTGTGCTGCTTGGCATGGCCTGACAGGTACCACTCACGCACCCGCATGATGTCCACTCCATGCTGTCCTTTTGGAACTTGATTCACAGCTTCTAGAACTGCAGATCAACACTAATAACATGACCACACTGAAGGGGGGGGGGGGAGGCTAATGCTGCACAAGCTGCTTGCTCAGTATACACAGAATTGACTGTTGGTGTTGCTGGGCATGACTAGGCAGTAAAGAGCTGGTCAGGAGTGTGCAATACTTGCACTGCGACTTCTCAGTGCAATTTCCTGCATGAACAGGGGCATGTATCACGCAGGAAAGGCAGAGGCTGAGGCCTGCCTGTGACACAGACAGGCAAAGGGCCCTGGCTATGTAACAGGACCAGTTACACAGCCAGGATCCTTTGCCTGTCCCTATCAGGACCAGTTGCCTCACACAAACACAGGATCTTCAGCTATTGACTTGAACAGTAACACACCTAACCCCAGTTCTGTGCAAGGACCAGCTGCTGCTACGACTGCCCATGTGGTCACTGCCTTGGTATAATACATAATTTTGCTTAGGGTTGCAGCTTAGGGTTGCATACATACAGTCCCCATGTACTTGCTATATGCTGAATGTGCTGCAATCAAGTGAACAATCGGTGGGAAACATGTTGTGATGTGCGCCAGTTTGGTGCATCGCTGCAATGGCATGAACACAATGGGGCTGTTGTGCACATGCCCCAAGGGGCTGCCTCACTGTATGCAATTGCGGAAACTCGCTGTATGACCACAAGAAGGCCAGAGGAGCCCTAGCAACGCACAAAAACCCTCACCATAACCCTCAAACCCATCACTACCCTAGCAACGCACAAACCCTCAAACCCATCACTACCCTAGCAACGCACAAACACCCTCACCCATCACTACCCTAGCAACGCACAAACACCCTCACTAAACCCTCAAACCCATCACTACACGCCACAAACCCTCGATGCTGTCATTACAAGTTGCAAGTACACACTCTGGGCATGCAGACACTCCACCATAATGCCAGCCAGCCTCTGAGGCATATAACTCCTACCAATGACGACCATAATAGCATGCATGGCTCATTGAACAATGCCCTAGCAGGCATGCACAGATTGCACATCCTGTAATGCATCAATCGCATGCATGCACTAAGCAGCACTTCTGCCAGTCCAGAGTGTGATGGCAAGGCTCACCTGCGGTCATGTGCGCCCAGTTCTGCATCTGAAGAACATCCAACCGGTCTACCAGCAGCACTTCAATAGAAGACAAGAAGTCAGCAGCGCCGCCTGCATTGCACAGGCGTACTCATGCTACTGGACTCGTGTCTCAGCTGAGGTCTCAAACACCTGTTTGTGCTAGCAGTCTCTAGCGGTTGTTGCACTTGGTCCGCAGCTGCTAGCAACTGTCCTGTAGCTGCTGATGCCTACTGTTGCTATGACATGCTGGAAATGCATCAGACAATGATTCCAAGCCGCAGTTGACGGCTAGGGATACACATCCGACTGAACATGCTTGTATGCAACACTCAAATACATGTGCTCAACAAGATGCCCAACCTACAAGGGGTGAAACAAAAGATAGTTGCCAATGGCAGGCAGATGACATGCTAACATGAACAAGGTGCACAACAGCAGGCTCACCCTCTTCCTCCTCTTCAATTAGCTTGGTGGCTAAAGCCAGAGGCGAGGCCACGATGATGTCTGACTCATAGAAGTCTGAATACAACCGGACAGAGCCCCTGCACCAGCCACAGCATAGCATCAAACAGGTGAGTAACACATTTTTGTTTTGCCACCCTGTGAGAGCTGTCCAGTCTTTCTTTCTTACTAGCTTCACTAGCAGAGGAACAAGTCACAAGACAGTCCGGCTATGCTTGTGTGCATGTGTGCAGAACAAATGAACACAGCCCTGCATTGCAGCAGTAGCACGCTAAGCTTCACTTCACAGCAAACTGTGAATGATGGGCCAACAGAGCAAGAAAACACTCCAGCTCATGGGTTTGGCATAGACGTTTGGCATGGAACACAGACTTGTATTATGACTGAACATGTAAACACAGAATGGATTGATGGTTTGTGTGGTAGGGAAGCTCAGGCTATGGGTGGTGTATACTCTTCAACAGTGCCGACCAAGTCCCGAGGGACCACAGCAAGTCTGACGAACGAGACAAAACATCATCACTTCCCATGATTCAGATGATTCACTATTGATCCTATGATTCACTATCGCTCTACAACTAGATCATGCAAAACAGTGCATCAGAAGAACAACTAATGCATACAGTTCCAACAGGACATGTGAGCGTCAGATTCAATGTGACCATGTAAATGTACACATTGAATCTGACGCTCTGGAGTTATGCCTGATGCTTGATGACCATGCAGTAGACAGCTGCAGACCCTAAATGCTAAACCCTTAGCGTCCCATACCTGGTGATCTTCAGTCCAATTCTGAAGTGGTCATCACAGTTGCCATCAAACAGCGCCTGATGCTCAGCAGGCTGTTGTTGCTTCACCCTCTTGCCCCGTTCAGTCAGTTCCTCTTCATCAGATGCATCTTCCCCAGGTCCAAAATCTTCTAGGAACCGCTGCTTGCCTTGGATGGAATCTGCCCTTGTTTCCTTCTGGGTAAATTGCAGGAGACGCAGGATGACTTTGAGAGCCATGTTGCGCATGGGCAGCAGAATGAGCACCTGTGACATAAAAAACATTTTGCTATATTTGCAGTGTATACCAACTCAAGAAATACATACTCCTCTGGGTATGCAACAAGGTATAATGTGCACAAGTCATGTGCGTTTGGCAGTTTATGCTGCATGTCTAGGCATATTGTAGTTGCCAACACTAGAAACTACCAAGAAGCCACAAAGAATACATGTTTTGTGTCATACTAAATGTCACAGTGGGGATTGAGCTCCGGATCATGTGAATCCCCATGCTCACCCATAACCACTGCAGAATCTATCTGTCTACTCATGACGAGAGGCTAGGTCATAGCATGGGTCAAATCCCATGCATACTCAGCCTCTGCTTTTTTAAGCAGACTTGCTCTTCTCGGCTTACTCAACTAGAAGTTGTACATTTACACGTGCAGCCATGGCGGAGCCCTTAAATATGAAATTATACATTTAACATCTGCCAAACTTTCTTTGTTATTCCAGCAAGGAGCTTGTGCAACAATGACATGCAGAGTCAAGAAATGTACCAAGAAATGAGATGCAAGGTAACAGGGGCCAGCATGACGCATCATCTACACAATGCTTGCACAATCAACAGTTGTTGCATGTGGCATAAAGACAACTTATTTGTAGTCCCCACAGCAGTGCAGGGCCTGCTCTCCACACTGCAGCCCAAATGGGCGCAGACTTTCAAATGGTTTTCCAAATATAATCTATGTTTCCTAACAAAACCGTTGTTTTCTTCAAAAAGGAAAGAACACCATAAAGCTTTCCTTTGCCATAAGGTTGAGGGAACAAAAGAATCTGAGACAGCTGCAACTGACTTGCGGTGAGAGCAGTCATGTCTGTACCTTGGGTCGTGTGAAGCCCTGGTCCCTAGGAGCTTCAAAGTCCGGATCAGCCTTGGCCTGCTGGTTAGTCTTCTTGATCAGCTCTGCAGTCTTGGAACAGTGGTTGATGCAGTGTAGCAGGCAAGCATCCAGGACTGGATCCTCACCATCAGACCTGCATGTCACAAATCAAATGTCTGTACAGAAGGACATGACGTGACGCAGCGCAGCAAATGCTCTATTTGGTGAAAGTCACAGGCTGGCGGCTGCTAATATGCCATGTCAAGACATTCATGCTAGTGTACACTGCACACTGTCCTCATGAAGACTGTAGTAACGCGGATTACGCTGGGGAATCGTTCCCCCATGAAGACTGCAGCTATGAGCTCAAGCAGAAGCCCTCAATCTACAAGGCAAGCACACCATCTGGGAGTGGCTTTCAACAGCACTTACCTGATGGGATAGGGTTGATTGGGCAGGAACAGATCCATGTAGCTGTTACACACTGCAAACGCTGCCTGTTGCTGTGCATTGACAAAGTCTGAAGGCTGTTCAGAGACATTTTCCATGTGGCTGCTGGCCAGTGCATCTTCGCTAGCTGCAGCATCAGTCTTGGCATTGGTCTGTGCAAGTTTACCAGGTTTCGCTTTCTTCTTGCTGTGGTGTGGTTTTTGCCTCTGGGACTGCTTATCTGCACCTGAGAGTGTGCCATGAGCATCTCGCCATAAGGTCTGCAAGCGAGCCTTGACACCGTAGCTGCCTAGTGTATCATAAGCCTGCATGCATTTCCAGCTCTTGAAGCTTGCCTGGGTTGATGCGAAGGCTTCAAGAGTAGGCCTTAGTGGCATTGTGGCTGCTGGCAGAAAGATTTATCACAGCATACCTGTGGGACTGAAGGCCTTGTGGTCACCCAGCTGGCATTGGGCCATGCAGAGTGAGCATGCGAATCTTCAATCCAGGCCGGCGCTGAGCTGCCGTGCCCTTGCAGCCTGTCAGGCTCAGCAAGACTTTCGGCAAATTGCCGGCTGAAAAAGTCAGCTGCAGGCTGATCTGCAGCATCAGTAGTAGGAAGCGCTTCATCCGCCCCAACTGCACTGCGATCATCAACATCGTCACTAGACGATGCAGCGTGATTTGTATCGTCAAGCGGAGGCTCAGCCGGCGTGCCGTCCTGTATTTGCTGTGCGCCGACAGCTGTAGCAAGTTGAGCCTTCACCTTGGAGGCTCTGGGCTTCACATCGTTGCTGACAGACGCAGTGAAGCTGTCCAGACCTCCGAGCAGGGCCTCATAAGCGCTGCTTCCAGCCGTGACGGCAGGAGCTGGAAGGATGTCATCCAGGTCGTCGTCACTGTCTGGTTGCTGCGCGTACGCAACTCTACTGGCATCCTTCGCCTGCCTGTGCTGCTTCCTGCCTCCTGGCGGAAGTCTTCTGTTGCTCTTGGAGGCTTTCATTGCAGCCGCTATTGAATGTGACCACAGACGTTGACCCTATTTGAGCTCTGTGACGGCCGTGCGTTACGGTCAGAGCGTCACGCCATGAGCGTGTGTGAATGAATTTGGACATTGTGACAAGACCGTTCTTGTTGATTCTGTATGTTACACGGTACTTCAAGATGAGTTAGTGAAGCAAGATGACTACAGCACACAACATATCCCAGCTGCCATAGAAAAGTTTGCAAGCATGCAGTGTCAGGAAAATGATACTACGATGCCATTGTCTTGACGGCATTACCTGCGCATGCGCAGAAGCACTGCATTGCTACATATATGCAAGCTATATAGGCAAGCTGGCAGATCCACAGTTGGGAGTGTCATGGCCTACTAGCAGAGTCTATGCATGCAGTCCACCAAGCCTATCATGCGCCAATCATGCACTTCACAGCAAGATTGGAGATGAGGCGTGTGTGCTTGAGCAGCTGGCCAGTGACTGGTGATGTATGATGATGCTGCAGCCATGTTGTCATTGCATCCCTCTCGTAAGAGTGCCCATCAGCCGCAATCACTGGGTCTTGCATCATGACCTGCACTCTCACAGCAAGTGTGAGGAAGGTTGTTGTGATGTTAGAGCAGAATTCAGTCACTGAGACCTAGGACACAACAGTTGAGAATACTTGCTGACCTTCTGTTAACATGTACAACCTGCTCACAACAATTCTAGCTCTTCTGTTGCAAACATGTGCAGGTCGGCATCACACAAGCAGCCAGGTACAAGATCACCTTTGTCAGCGGGCAACAGAAGAGACTGCCCAGGAAATGTTCTGCATGCTCTGGTATCTGAGCTGTGATGTCTGGGAGGCCTGCTGCTTGGTATGCGGTCTCAATAGCATGAGTATCTACTGCAGCTGGCACCTGCTTGCTTGATGACTCAGCCTGATGACTTGTCACAGCCTCTTGCAAGCCAGTGGGTCTCCACTGTGAGTTGATTGCATGAGGCTGGGGGGTGCCAACTACATCATATGGATGTGCACGTGAGTCTGCCTGAGCAAGGCTTTGAAGGCAAGCAGTGTCCTGGAGAGGCTGAGAGGGATGCTTCTGGCTGTTGAGAGGCTCCTCTGAACATCCCTGAGGAGCTCTTTCATCCAGAACCTCTGGTGCTACCTGATCTGGGGAAGCCTTGGACATGCTGGACATGCAAGCACTGGTAGAGACTGTCATGTGCGCAGACCTGGACCGAGAGTTGTCTGTGCTGCTGCCAGTCTGCATAGAGCCAGGCTGGGGAGGACTGCTGGACTGGCAGGTTTCAGAATCAGCTTGCAGCTGCCCAGTGTCTGTTACTGGACTTGGCAAGGTGTCGCTAGTGCTGTAGTGGTCGATTGGCTCAGGCTGCACAGGTGGGTCTGCCTGGCCAGCCTTACTATGGGATGATTGGGTGCGCTTCTTTTGCTGCTGACGCTGCCTCTTGGCTTTTTTGGAAGCTGTCTTGGCCCTGGCAGATTCCTCCTCGGCCAGCAGCTGCTCAATGGCTGTCTCGCCAGCTTTGTACTCAGTGGGCGCACTCACAACCTTTGTGCCTGACCTGGCAGCAGGGCTGGGATGGAAGCTGCTCGTCTGCATGCCCGAAATCTTTGTTACCGGGGACTGGTTCTGAACATGGTTGATCATGCAACAATGCTGTATTAACACACCAATTTGCATGTATGCAATAAGCTTGTCACATGCATTACAGAATTATGAGTAGTTACAGTTAGTATCTGCCTGCAGCGTTGCACTTGCATGCACAGTGGCCTAGAGTGAACCACCCACCTGAAGCGCAAACAGACTAGACAGCCTGTTCAAGGTCAAGGATGGAAGAAGGTGGCTCTCATCACATGCTTGCATTGCCTGTGTAAAGGCAGGCATCTGACTGCTTGCATGGAAGCGCTGTTGCTCCTCTTCAAAGTGTGGTTGCCACAGAGATTGTGACTGAATCAGGCACATGCCCTGAGACATACAATCTGCATATGCAGCCGAGAGTTTGCATCAGCTGGACAGTGCCCCTTTCATTTGGCAATGCACAGAGAGTGTTGTTGCAGACAACCATACTGCACAATTGACCAACCGAGCGTCACATGATAGTGACGCTTGTTTCTTAGGCTTTGGCCTTGCAAGGAATGCATACCCATCTTTTGACATTGACATCACCGAAGCATGGCAGTCAACAACTCTGACAACAAATATTATTGTCAAGGCATCAAGAGCAGGTATACCAAGCAGTTGTGCAAGTGTCTGCATGCTGCGATTGAACGCCAGCTTGAACCTTTCTGGCATCCAGTCGGCAGCATCACACCGGGCTCTGCTCTTGCCCTTGGCCTTCTGCTGAGAACCAGGTGCCCTGGTATGCTCTTCATCCCTGGACTGCTTGTGTAGACGTACAAGTCTCAGTATGATGACGCATGCGTGCTTCAGCAGAGAAAATGCAAGGTGGTTCTCCAAAGGCTGCTCAGTCTGCTTTGGATTAGGCCATCCATGGGAGTGGCAGGCAACTGCAAAGGCGACAGCAATTTGACACAGCCTGGAAGTCAAAAAGCCCAGATCTGGTGGGTTGTGTCACACTGTGCTTGCTCAAACATGCTTCAACATACACAGGGTGTGCGTTTCAGGCATGTCATGCATGCGGGAACATCATGAGCTTATGTAAGTTCAAGAAGGATGACTTGGCATCTAATCGGCTGATGAGCTGCCTGTGAAATTACCAAATGGCTACGACAAGTGAGCATCATGAACAGTACTTCTTACCCAGTACTTCCACAAAACTCGACCATGAAGTTATGGCCTCACAAACTTCATGCTCTGCCTGCTCCAAGTCATGATCTGGTGAGGCTGCAAAATGTGTGCCAGCCTTGCCAAGTGCGTTGGTGAATCTGGCAAACATGGGTGTAAGTCCATGAACCACAAAGTAGATCACATCCTTTCTGGGACTTGCCGGGCTCAGAACTGTTTTCATAATGCAGTCCACCAAGGCTGTTTGGAAGGCCACTTGGGTGGCTTTCTCCAAGCCTATTTGGTGATGATGCCTGAGCTTTGAGCTGGCTGGGCTTGACATTGTGGGTGCGTCCTTGCAAGCGCTAATTGTTTTGACCAGGTTGTCAACCAACACTTGGGTCCCACAATGGTTGGCAAAGATGACCTGTGATTGTGCAGAAAGGCACTGAAGATTCATGACTGTCATGGTCAATGGCATGCAACAACAGAAAGCATTATCCTGCTGTGCAGATCACAAGCTATCAAACTAGAGGCAGCGCTAAAAGCATGAACTGTCTGTCCAGCAAGTTCAGACTAGATTGCAATCAAAAGTCAATAGTGCGTTTCAGTCACTGACCAAAGCACATGACAGGGATAACGGGGTATGTGGTAACTGGCAGCTGGGTAATTGCAATTGGGTAGATGGCAACTGGGCAGGTGGTAACAGGGTAACTGACCTGCAAAGACTCGTTGGTGTCATACTTGCCCAGACAATTGCTGAGAAAGTTTGTGGCTGCTGTCATGATGAAGACTTTAAGCAGTGTGTCGCAAGCTGCCCTGTCTGCTGCCTTCATGGTTCTGAAGGTCACTTCTATGCCCACAGAAAGATCCTAAAAGGCAGATGCATGTATAGGGCTTTGCAAGCTCAGCAAGCATCACAATCTTGCATGTCATATGACCACAGAGGTCGTGAACACAGCAGACATTGAGATGCTGCAACCGTCAAGGCAGATGATGGTATCTGAGCAGCGTTCATGTTTGACAAGAGCAAAGGTGCTCACAGCTTCGTACACAAAGCATTGTCCATGTGCTTACCGGCACACAAAGCAAGTGTTGCTCTGACAACAGTGTTTCTTGCAGGCACCTTGTTGCTGCCATCAAGCAGCGTGTCCGGTCCTGATGGTCCTGCAGGGTGGGGACCAGGGACATTGTACATGTGGGTTTGCGCATGACAATGGCCTCTGGACAGCAATGCAACAGCAACTGGCATATCAGATGGTGAAGGCATGGCTGCTTGCAGATGACACTGCCTGCAGACTGCTGACCATGTCAGTAGCTTTGCTGATGCATGCAAGCTCAAGAAGACAGGGAAGACATGTATGTGCAAGCAATCACCTCCAGCAACGCCACCATGCATGTCAGCAAAACCCACGAAGGGTGCGCCTGGCCTCTGACCTCAGGCTGTCTCTTGGCAAAATAGCGCCAACCAGCTATCACACTCATGCATGCCGTACAGTACTGCACAGTGCTCACAGGCAGGCAGGAGATTGCTACGCCTCGGAGAAGATCAGTCAGCGCTACAAATATCTTGTTACAAGCTGTGTTGCTGATGCATGCCCGAGTGCTTTGCATGTACAAAATGGCATAGATAGCTTCCATTTGAAGATGCCCGAGCTCTTGGTCATGCTGCTGAGTAGCTGCAAATAGACAAAGCCACATGTCAGAAGATTACAAGGCTTACAAGAAACAAACCAATAGGTTGCTCCGTTCTGTTGATTTGGCAAGCTAGTGAGACAGCAACAGGCAATGCAAGTGACCAAACAAAGTATCTTTGATGCTCAAGCGCACATTGCAATGAGTGTCAGCATACCATGATCAAGCCACAGCGCAAGGCGTTGTATCTGCATGCAACTGCATTTGCAGTGACCAAGAAAGACTTACACACGGCCTTTACAAGCATCTGTAAAGCTCCTTCAAGCTTGACGGCAGCAGGCAACAGATTCAGGCTGGAGTCCGTGGCAAGCCGGTCCAGCATGAGGCCCAGCAGCTCTTGAGCAACCCATCCCCCTGTACTTGGGGATGCCACACATCGTAGCAAGGCTGGCAGGCCCGCGCACATGATCTGATTGACATCTGTAGATGGGTCCATGAGGGGAGAGGCAACAGCAAGGAGCAAATCTAGGACAGCTGTTACGCATATGTTTCCATCCTCATGCTGCATGGACCACTCTAAGGCAGTCCAAGCCTCACAGCCCACCTGTACACAACACAGCCACTCGAAGAACCTCATGAACATTGGACATCACCATTCTGTGACAGATGCCCTATGACATGAAGCCAGCTGTGCGCTTGTGTATTGAGACATTCACTAGACTCCACGATCAACATAACCATGCTTGCGCAATCATGCTTACCGTGAATGCTGTGCGCACAGGTATTGAGACAAAGGCAACAATCTTCCGCGGCCCAATAGCTGCTGCGCTCTGACTGGAGAAGCCTGATGGCTGACTCTGAAGCTGTACCATGTCCAGCAACAGCTCGGCTGTAAGACGGATAGTGCCAGCCTGTTTCATGAGGTCCAAGGCAATATCGGTGTCAAACATGCCTACAAGCACACCACTGCCTTGTTGGCAAGCCCAGAGCACTCTTTTGAGACATGCCTTGCAATGGGGGTGGTGAGTGATACTGCCACCAGGGACTCATGGCAGACTTCAAGCCAAATCACGCCAAACTCCGTGTGAAACACTGCAGGCAGGGATGGGTGCATCCAAGCGTGAAGCATCACACCTTGTGGGTTGGCAAGTTTGGGCAAGGGGCGTAGCATAGGAGCAACCCAGAGCAGTGCTTGCACTTTGTTCAATAGCGCTGTAGCCACTGGCCTCTGGGCTCTTGCCTGACGGCAGATCATGCTAAGAAGCACGACTGCATTGGAGGCCCATGATAGCTTTTGTTGTAGGCATGACATTAGCACCACGCCGCAGCCTGAAGTCAGGGAAATGTTGCGAAAATGGCAGCAGCTGTTATAGTTGTGAACCTGCGACAGACCTTAGCATGGCCCTATACCAGGCTAGCTACACAAGCCATCAACAACATGCACTGACTAGCATGATTATGCTGAGGGCCCTGCCAAATATGTATGAACTCTTTGCAGATAGTAGTGCCTACCAGAGACAAGCAGATCATCAGCTAAATCAGCCAGAACTCCTCCATTCATTGGCAACAACCATGAGCCAAGCATGTCAAGTGCTGTATTTGCCTTGCTTTGGCACCGGTTGCATGAGATGCACGCAGCTTTGACGCCTTGGCGCAAGAATGGCACCAACATCCTGACTAGCACAAGGCACATCTGCTGCTCCTGCTGACAACTCAGAAATGCTTGGCTGCCCTCTGACGGATCATCTGCCAGCTCTTGATTGTGTAAACACACTCGTGTGCCTACCATGGCTACACAGGAGCAAGCCAGGTCTTCAACTACAGCATCTGATGAGGTATGGTTTGAGATGAGAGAGAGAAGCTTGGTGGCCAGCACAGCACTCCGCAGCAGCACCATCTTGTGGTCAGGCTTTAGCTCTGGTGCTGGGATGCTGATGAGGCAATAGTTGAATGCAGGTAAGTGCTCATGAGAATTCGTAAAGGTACAGCTGTCTAGCACCTTGAACAACAAGGCGAGGGGCGTTAAAGCTGGCATGATTGCAACTGCCAAGTCTATCTTGGCAAGCAGGCAAGTGTTGTCCATCTGGAGAGGGCATGGCAGAGGATCCTCAGGTTGAGCAGAGGTCAGGGCCAAAAGCAGGTCCTGCTCAGCGCCTTTATGCTGTGATCCGAACCAATGCTGGACTTGGCAGGTTTGCTCTAACACATGTACCACAGCGTCAGCCAGCTCTGCTCGTCCTTCAGATGTCGTCGCCAGGTCGGGCCGTTTCTCGAGAAGCGACTTTAGCATTTGTCTGACAAGATCAGCCTGTGTCTGCGGCATGGTGCAACGAGAACAGTCTCCCTGCCAGCTGTCAGTTTCTGCAGAACAGCCTGCGCATGCGAGGTTAAGGCGGGTATTAGCGGGCTGCCTGAACAGCTTCGAGCCTGTCGAAAAGAAATGATTGGAGTGCCATGAGCAACGTGTTGTTTTGCTTGCTGATCAGAAGCACATCGCAGTACCGTTGGGCGCAGCGGTTATCGAGCTGATCCTTGTCTATGCCTGATCAACTCTGTGGCTTGCCTGGCCGACGCTCTTTGAATTGTGTCTTAAACATTTCTGAGGCAGCTCAACCCCGCTATGAGGCGTCCGACGTGAGAGCCGCAATGTGCAGTATAGTGTGCCAGAATGTATGGAGTGCACAGGGACAGGCACAGGGCCCGTGTCTGTGAGATCTTCAGCTTCCCGGTCGGCTGCTTTCGCCCTTGCCCTATTGGCGACAGCGCCCCTGGGTGTGCATGTTGCTTGCCAGGTGCATTGCAAATGGGCGCAATTGGGCGCACAAGCTTATGCCGAGTTGACACTTTGCTTCCTGGAGACGTTGAAGTGATGGATGAAGACCGACTGCAGGATTTGCAAGAAAAGCCGAGACCCTCTGCGCAACTTTCCGACGATGAGGCAGAGCTTCTCCGTTTGCAGGCAAGCCAGTCTTGTCGCAGTCGCATTTCATCAAGCATCTGTGTATGATATTTTGGAGCTTCTGGTGTTGAGCTACATGGTGAAGTGACCGGTGGTCACTGTTATGCTCTCTCGACTGCGGCGTTGGCACCTGTAACTCGTTGGCGAATGCCCTACGATTCGATCGTGTATGATGCTGAGTTTTGACTGCAACGACGCAGCGCGAGTTTGTTTCTGGGCAGCAAAGGCCAGCCGCAAAAGCAACTAGGATTGTGCGTAAGGCAGAACCCCGTGCCCCACCAGCTTCACAGCCATCAACCCCCAATGAGCACCCAACCACCAATCAACGTAGCACAAATTCAGATGACTTCAGTGGTATGCTCCTGTCTACTTTTGCATGCACTGTCGACCCATGCATGCATTATGCCACTGCAAGCTTGGGGATTGAGTTGCTTGTAGCAAAGTGTGTTACGCATTTCTTGCAGGGCTGTTGCCAGGCATGCTGGGCATCGTGTCCAATGTGCAAGAGAAGCCTGCACCTGGACATGCTGCCCCTCCCAGTGCTCCTGCAGGGGGCGCTGCATTTCCCAAGGCTACACACAGAAAGCTCTCAAAGGTGATAAAGGTTACACAAGCAGTGCAGATTGGCATGCATCCGTGCCCTGTAGCTCAGGCGTGTGGCACATTCATGTGTTCACTGTGCGCACTGTTCACTGTGCGCACTGTGCGCACTCAAGGAGGTAACCTCTCCGATACAAATGTAGGACATGCATTCCTCGCTAGACTTGTATGTCTGCCTATTTTTAAATGCATTGGTATGCACAGCTTCATGTTGCGACGCTGAACTGAACTCAAAACTTGAATGAGTGACCTGCCCTGTATGCTGCAGTTTGCACTGAGCCGTCAGCAGCCTAAAGCTCCTCAGACCCCAGGCCATGCCCTCAATGCCACCCTGCCAGAGTCATCTTCTTCTATCCCACCATCAGCTGACAATGTCCAAAACAGCCATGCTACATCCAGCCTCCCACCTTCCATGCCATTGCCAAATGCTGCATCAGGTTCTGCATCAGCTCCTGCATCAGCTACCGCATCGCCTTCCGTCACGGTCACACATCACAACGCAGATGCTGTTGCAGCTGCTGACCAGAGTGTGATGGGGCTTGACGTGAGTCCAGCTGATCAGCGTAGAATTGATGAAGAGAACAGGCAGCTGGTGAAGAGCATGAGTCCTGCTGAAGTTGAAGAGGCAAGGCTGGAGCTTATGTCTAGGTTGTCACCTTCAGCCCAAGCTTTCCTTGCAAAGCGCGCTGCTGCCAAGCAAAGGAACGCTACAATGCCTCAAGCTGCTACAATCAGAGATCAGCCTGCCACTGCTGGAGGAGTGCCCGCCACTGCTAGAGCTGATGTCACCACAGCTGCAAAGCAGGCTCCCACAGCTGCCCAAGAACCCCAACCAGCATCAAATGGTGTTGCGGGAAATGCAAGCGAAGCAGGCTCAGCAGTCAAGTCTAGCACAGCTGGCAAAGCAGGCACAGCAGGCAATGCAAGCAAGGCAGGCACAACGCAAGCCAGCATAGCAGATAACCGGCATGCACCATCAGCTGAGAGAGACACAGGAGCAAACAGCCACAGCATTGGCAGCGCAGATGTTGACATAGTCGGCAGGCTGCGATTCTCACTGGAAGGGCAGGTTGTAGGGCTGAAGGCAGTTGCAAATGCTGCAAGGGGCCCTGGTGATGACCAGCAGGTCGTACAAAGGGACATACTTAGGTGGTTGCCTGTCACACACTCACAATGAACAAGCCACGTGAATATTGCACACTGATGATTACTTTACAAGACATATCTTATTGGTTCTTCTCAAGCTCATGCGTTGCATGGTGCTGGTAGACACCTGTCAGAGGGACAGCTGTTTCATGGACAATGCACAGACCTACCCTGTGTGATTGATGTGTTACTTCAGAGTTGTTGCTGAGTTCCTGTGATTTGCATCAGGCAGTCAGAGGGCAGTTCACCGCAGGGCTATACCCTGCAGGAGGCCTGCATGCTTGCTCGCAGCAGCGTGATTAAGCAGAGAGTGTTGGCCTTACGCATCCTGGCAGCCGTGCTGGCAGCTGCAAGGCCCCAGGCCAGTCATCAGCAAGCAGCTGGGGTTATGATGCCACAGCCAATGAACCTACCTTTGCATCTGAGCAACAACCACAATATGATGGTAAGCAGCGCTGCAATGCAGGTGATTGAGCGTGGTAGTGCTGCCTTGCTGTATTGTGTTGCACATGTATGCTCTGCCTGCTTGCATTTGCATGGCTCTGCATCTGCATGTGTTTGAAAGCAAACAGCTTTGGGAATGATCACATCCAGACAGCACCATCTCAGTCAGGGTCTGGCTCACATCTCAAGACAAAAAGAACAACAAGCATCTATGCCCTCTAGCATTCAGGGAGCCTCACAGGCATGCCCCCTTGAGCTAAGGCCATATGCTCTGGCTCACATGCATGAATGTGGGTGCAGGCAAGCATCTATGCCCTCTAGCATTTGGGGAGCCTCTGAGGCACCCCTCCCTGGGCTAAGACCACATGCTCTGGCTCACATGCATGAATGTGTGTGCAGGCAAGGGTCACAGGGTTGTCAGTGCGGGAGTATGCGCTGCAAGATATCATTATCAATAGCAATATATGTGTGTGCAGGCAAGGATCACCTGGTCGTCAGTGTGGGAGTATGCGCTGCAAGATATCATTATCAATATCAATATACATCATGTGTGTGCAGGCAAGGATCACATGGTTGTCAGTGTGGGAGTATGCGCTGCAAGAGGTACAGGTGGCAACAGTCCTGCGGCGGCTGCTGGATGATGCACACATGTCAGTGGTGACTGCAGCGGCAGAAGCTATGGCAGTGCTGGTAGGTCCTGGACCTGAAGAAGAGGAAGTGTGGGAAGCAGCTCACTGCAATCCTGGCACTGGTATGTGGACATCTGACTGTGCTCGCATGATGACTAAACGTCAGGGCACTGGCATCATAGCCTAGGGCACGACATTTTGTATCTTTGTCCAACATGTTGCATTTTGGTCAAGCTTTTGTCAGTCATGTGCATGGCGCATCACCACATGTGCAGCACCAATGCAAGCAAGAGAAACACTAGTACTGACGTTCATCCCAAATGCCCCAGTAAGGAAAAGCTGGCGAAGTGCTCGCACACAGCAAAAAACCTTGTAAGTTTAATTTCCTTCCCATCAATGGCTGCAAGGAAGGCTATAGTATAGCTTTAGGAGCGTTCTTCCTCTCACATCCAACCCCCAATCTAGTGGACAATAGGGGAACAAACTTACCTGAAACAGCCCTGCCTTCAACAGTCAACTCTCCAGCTGTGCTTTTGAGATGCCATTCCGTGCCCCATCCAATTGGTACATGGACTTTCCAATACAGCAATGTGGAAACGCAACACCAAGGACATCACAGCGCCGTGAGCTGAAAAACCCACCCACCCACCCTGCAGGTTGTCCGTCTGTGCCGTGGAGATACTGTGCGAGGCCTCATCCAGTGGGGGCATGGGTGACCACCGCCGTTGACAGGGATGGCCCTGAACCCCCAGGGCCAGGGCTGGTAGAGGAACAGCCCCCAGATGATGGTAGAGTAGCCACTGTGGATCCCCTGATAGGCCTGCTGGGGATGCAGGTACATTTGCCTTTGGACAACGCTCTTTTCTGGCGTGTAAAATGTTGACCGTGGTTGACAGCACAAGCCTGTTAGCTGGTAAGCAGACATTCAAGATTAGGTCAGATTGGAGCTTGTCTTTTACGGATTTGCAAAGTGAGTTGAAGCTCATGGGTCAGTCATCAATGAACCAAGTATCTTACATTTCCTGTCTTTGGGGACTCATCAGGGGATCCAACATACAATAATTGGGAAATCAACACGCAGGAAGCATTACGTGTTTGGAAAACAAAAGATGTTTTGACTTGCGAAAACACTGCATGAAAGACTAGTTTTGTCAGACAAAGAACTTCCCATTCACCTCTCAAATGGCGTTTGTGGCTGGAGGCTGCATGTTTGCTTCCTTTGACTAGAGGCCTGCTCTGTTTTGGCAGGTCATCTCCCTGTGAGCTCCCTGCAAAGCAAGCATGCATGTCACCGTTTTACTTGTGTTGTGTGATGAAAGCAACAAACACAGCCAGGTTTGCTGTGCGCCAGTCGTCTTACATGGCAGTGTCTGGTCTCTTCTGTGTTGACGTTTGGTTGGATCCTGCTATGCATCTCGATACACTGCAGGGTACTCTGTTGTCAAACCAGGTTGCAGCATACTCCTGATTACAACATGCAATGGCAGGTCTGTCTCTTTTTGTTTGAAACAATGCAGTACTGCAGGTTCTGGATCGCATCAGCTTCCTGCTCAGGTCCCCAGCTGCCCTCTCAGCTACTACTCCCCTTCTAGTCATCCTGCAATCCTACATCAGGGCTGGGGCTGATGCAGCCAGGGCTGTGTGGCGATGCCCTGGCATGCAAACGGCCCTGCAGGGGCTTCTCCAGGGGTTAGCTGGCAGCCTGCCATTGGACAGGGCAGCAGAGCTGTCAGCAATCGCCCTAAGCATAGTCAGAATGCTTGCGTCTTCTGATTCTCAGTTGTTCACTGCCGTGATCTCCTCAGGTAGTCCACCTCACACTACACAGCAGGAGGCTCAGTCCAGGTGGCAGTATACTACCATGACTATACTATCTGCCATGAAACAAACTGTTTACACCATGCTTGATGGCTCCCAATGTGCGCCCAGTCTGGATTCAGTGCACAAAACATGCCATTGACTGTGTGATGCACCAGTATAGGCCCTTCACCTGAGGGATGAACAGCATCATCCACATCATAACAACTGCTGCACTTTTGTCTTGCATTGCAAATTCGATTCTGGTGATAATTTGTGGCTCATGACGTGCAGTCATGCCTCTTGTAACCATGCACTGTGTTTCACATGCTGTGATGCCGTGATAACCTTGTCCGTTTGTCATCACAGGGCTGTTGATGCATGCTCCAAGGGCCCTAGCTGTGGCCACCACCAGCAGCTCAAGCATAGGAGATCAGCTGCAGCACTTGAATCTACAGGTGACACCTCAGTCATCCCACTTTTCCTATCAACACACTAAAGACACAACTTGTGCATTTAATATATGCATGAATACATGAGGCAGATAAACATATGGTGTATGCACACACGTATGTGTATCCCACGTACACAGCTTACAAATACATTTGTTTATGCACACACGTATCTGATTCCCACGTACACAGCTTACAAACATATGTCTTCTATGTATACTGCTTGTGCATAAGGACCCACCAAACCAATTTGCCTGTTCCAAGGCAGGGCAGTTGATATTGGCGGCCACCTGCCCTCAACCTAATTAACGACAAAACAATACACAGTGGCGGCAAGACCAAATATGAACCAGCACCTCCTGCATCTGCCAACCGGAAAGTCTGCAAAGCAAAGCAAATCTGCAACAACTGTTTTGTTGCCCCCAGGTGGAGGCGTTGCATGTGTGGCGCTTGTGTGCTGATCACAATGAACCCTTCATGCACCTGGACGATACATATGCTGCCATCTGCCGCCTGTTCAGCCCCCCCTCTTCTGCCCTACCCACACCCGGCCCCACGGACAGGGATGATCACATCAGCAATCACATGGATGGCCATGTGGGGAGACCACATGGCAACAAGGCTGTGGCAAGCAAGGCTGCACTGTTGCACAAGCTGCAGCTGCAAGCCAGCTGTCAAGCATTCCTGATGCTGGGCAGCCTTGTACGTCATGCCAATAGGTTAGTCTGGCTAAGCAGCTTCTGGTCATGATTGCTTGTGATTGATGCTAAGCCTGCAACATGCACTATCAGCTGTACCACCTCACTTGCATTGTATGAACACTCCACGGCTTGATGCCTTTGGCGTCTATGTATCTGATTCCAAGCTGTGCATCCCTGGCTGGCAACAGCTGTTCCTACAATTTCCCAGCTCTCACTGCAAACACCAGTCAGACACCCATTGGGCCCTTTCCAGACAGACAAAGCATGCCTGTTGAAGTGCAACAGTAGCATCAGCAGCTTTGCTTGCTGACAAACCCGTTTGTGATGATGGTACAGGAATCCCGACAAAGCCATGCTGAGTCCTGGGTCGGCTACAGCTCTGGTCAATGATGCACTGGAATGGTTGAACCCTCATGTTCTGCAAATGCTGCCGAGACGAGATGCAGTGGAGGATGCCTCTAGAGGGGCTGTCAGCAAAGCCCCTGAGATGCTCTGCAGTGCCCTGGCTGCTGTGCTGAGCTTCCTGGACGCCCATGTGATTGCGCGTCAAGCTCCAGGGGACATAAGCAGCATCACCAAAGCGCTGCTGGACTCAAGCATACTGCCCAGGGATGCTGCTTCACCTCAGTTGCTCAATCTGCTGTCTCAGTGCTCAGCTCCTCAACCTTCAGAGGCTCAACATTCAGCTGCTTCTGACTCGGACCCTCAGAAACGGACCCAAGACTCAGCTCCTCAAGGCTCAGCTGCTCAAGCACTGCCAGTGTCTCAGACCTCAGCTGGTGCATACGAGATGCTGCTAGCAGTGGCCTGTTTAGGCCGTACCCTAGCGCAGCACAAAGCCCTAGATGCACAGATACTGGACTCACTGAATGCAGGCATCATCAATGCCTTATCTGGTCAGGTAAGCCGCCTGCTTTGCACTGCTGCAATCATCATCACTGGCTTGCAATTTTTAGCATTAGTTTCAGGCAGAAGCTCAGCTTGGTACGCTGCAAAACCTCATCTGGACTGTAGATAAGGTTGACGGCCTTCTTCAGCTGAAAGCACATACTTTTTTCGGTATGTTGCCTAATGCATTATTTAAACTCTTCACAGATTTCTACCACCACCCGCAGCGTGCTGACCGCCCAATTTGTGATACAGCCCGTTGCCTGCAGGTATTGACCAGCCACACAGCTCAGGCAGGGCTGGTTGAGATTCAGCCCTGGACAGCTACTTGGTTCCAGCAGGTGCAAGCTCTGCAGCCCTGACCAGTCAGCGCTGACAAAGTGCGCTATGGCAATGGCATTCAGGTCATTGCAGCTCAACTGGAGGATCTTCAGCTGACAAGACAAGCTGCCATTTGCAAGCTCTTGCATGGCATCTGCGCCCAGGTTGTTGCTGCTGAGGTCCAGATCTGTGAGGCACTGGAATTTGGACTTAGCCAGATGGCCGACTGCTTCAGCATCCAGGTTGTTGGCGCTGAGGGTGAGCTGCTCTAGCAATGGCCACGAGGCGCTGACTAGATGAGCCATGGCACTCACACCCAACCTGTTGTTACACAGGTGCAATGCCTTGAGCTGACGCCAGGCGCCAGAAGCAAGGGACAGTGCGGCTGATGGCTCGAGTGCTGAGTTTAAGCGCAAGCACTCAAGCTGAGGCCACTCAGCTTTGAGCAGGTCGGCCACAGCTGTGGTGTCTAGCCTGAATCCTGGAGGCATGCTGAGATCTAGAGCTGTCAGCAAAGGCCAGCGTGCATTGGCTATGTGAGAAGTGAAGGGTGGCTGCAGCGGATTGTGGCTGATATTCAGGCTGAGCAGCCTTGGCCATTCTGCCTTGACCAGAACTGCCACTGCATCTGCATCAAGCTGTGTGTCTGCCAGATTGATGTGCTGCAGACGCTTCCAGTTGCAGGAGGCAAGGACTGCAAGCGTAGCAGAGCAGACAGAAAACCTTGAAACGTCCAAGCTTCGCATCTGCGGCCAGTTGTTGCTGGTCAGGGGTAAGAGTGCTGCAGCTTCCAGAGTGCTTCCGCTCATGTTCAAGCACTGCAGCTTTGGCCAATCTGCTGCTGCTAGCTCTGTGACAGATGCTGTGTCCAATTGGAGGTGCACGAGGGACAGGTGCTGCAGGTTGGGCCAATGACCGTGGGCAAGCAATCGACAGTTGACGAGCTGATCAGTGGAAGAGGAGGGAAAACTGATGCTAGTGATGGTCTCCTGAAGGGTCTCGCGGACTTGTCTGCAAGTGTTGAGAAGCACTCCTAGAGAGCCTGGCGCCAACAACTCAAGCAGCCCAGGCGCAGAGTATAGTACATCTGCAAGAGTCATGCTTGACTCTGCAGTGAATTTATTGCGGCAGGGGAGCTTGTCTGCCGCAACTTCACTATGGAGCAGCACCTGCAGGCATCGAATTTGACCATGATGAGATCAGCATCCAGTGTGTGCAAACCGGGTTGTGTAACTGAACAACTTTTACCTCTAAGTGCGTGATCCGGCTTGGCGCGCCTCATGTGGATCAGCGCCTTCCACAAATTATGCCAGCCGGAACACCCGCCCCCGCTTGACCTGAAGCAGATGTTGAACGAGTCCAGTCGCAGATGGTATGATGCATAATATCTGCAAGCTGACGTCACATATGTACACAACTCACGCAGCTTGAAGTGACACCTGGGTTTTGTCCAAGGTAATGCAGATCACGTCTCGACTCTTACCATGCGCGAGCCTTGCTCCAGACAAGCCGGGCTCAGCAGAGTCTCCTGTGATTGAGCGTAGTGTGGTCAGGTGCTTGTCACACGGTCAACGGTTTCCTCTAAAACATTAGAGGGATTCTAGCCCACTTCGTGTCCTGATCAGGCATAGGACATGTGTCAACATGCGCAGCACGAGATGCTAATACAATGTGGCCTGAACTGTCAACTTGTATGCAACATCAGTCTGACATTGTCACGCTTATTTTTCAGAAGGCGAAGCTGGCTTGCTAGCGACATGATCATAATTGCGTCATGACGCAATTAATCAAAATTTGAAGCATCCACGCGCACACCCATAAAGACCTAGGTGCCTAGCAATTTGCAATAGCACATGCGAGGCAGGCAAGAGTTTAGCGCATCAAGTCGCTTGTGATTAGCTTAATATATCAATATATACATATATGTGCATATATATATCTGTATATATATCTGTATGTATATTTGCTGTATATTTGCGCGCGCAATTTTCACACTCCGAAACCTATCAGGTCTGACATTTTGAATAGCACGCTCGACTTTGCGACTAACTATTGCTTGGCACGCACACGACCACAATCATTGCCATCGAGTTTGCTGCACACATTCCGTCGAAATGTAATACCCGATCACTGCTCAGGTAGCTGCGTATGCGGCCAAGTGCAGGCGCCATGCAACGAAGGCCTGGCATGCCTCGCACACAGCCGCCAAGCCGGACAACGGTTGTGCGGCAGGTCAGTTTCTTGTTGATGTCTTTTGCCCAAATTGGTAAAGCTGAAGATTCCTCTTCGTGATGAGCTGCTTGCTTTGCAGCTGATAAGAGAAAGCTCAGCAAATCAAGAGCGAGGAGGCGCACCGTTTATGCTGGGCCTCATGAATGGGATACTTAACGGCCCGGGCAGCGGCGCTCAGAACTGTCAGCTGATCGACCTCCTGTTTACCGTGCCTCCCGGCACAACGACTTGGCTGCCTAATATCGTCTTGTTTCTTGGGACTATGCCATCTCTCAGTGCGCTCATCAGCTAGGATGGAGTGACGACCTGCTACACTTCTGCACTCTCGCTTTCCTTTACTTTGCGGGACAAGGGCCTGCACCTTCGCAGACACAGCAACAGCAGGCAGCTGGGCAGCAGCCTGGGAAGCAGCATGGACACCAGCCTGGACACCAGCCTGGACAGCAGTCTGGGCAAATGCCAACCTCAGCGCCTCATTTCCAGCACTCTGCCTCCAATGCTGGGTTGGGCCTAGGTGGGAACAGAGGCAACCAGCATGTGATGCCCAGATCTGCCATGCGCCAACCAAGTGCACAAAGAGACCAGCTTGCTCAAGCTCGCCAGCTGGAGGCACGCAGGCTGCAGCACACTTCAGACCTCTCGTCAGATCTTGGGGAAATACTCATTTTAGGCCTGGGAGTATTGGCTGTCATGGGGACGGTGGGCCTAGGTGCTTGGCTGGTGTGGGAATTCTTCAGAACTAACCAGCATGTTGCTGTTGTACAGCATGCATGGGCAGCAATGCGGACTTCGCTTCAGAGTGCTGCTGACGCCACAGCGTCAAGCTATCAGACAGAGCGTGTCAAGAAGCTCCTGCAGGAGGCAGAGAGGAGGGACACAAAACTAGTTATGTTTTCACACAGCCATGCGGGCGTGGTGATGAGCAGTGTCATCAGGCAGTTAGTACAGCAGCAGCAGCTGCACTTGCTGGACAGGTGGATTGTGGTGGGAATAGGCAATCCCAACCATATAGCACATGTTCCTGGCTCACGAGTGAGGGTGCATCAGTACCGCACACATCCAGATATCGTTGCTGACATGTACATTACAGCTGGGCAGATGCGTGCACACAGTCTTCGGCCTCTGCAGTCGCGGCTTCTCAATGCGCAAACCCATGCCCTTGGCTGGCATATGGCAGATGTGTACCTGAGCCTTCTGCTTCTTGACCGTTGACCAATGCTAGGTAGTACCATGTCATTTTCCCTGCTTGAACAGCTTTCGAAGCTGACTAGTCGCATACTTCTGGGGTCTGCAGCCTGTGCATGTACCATTGATCTAGTGCAGCCCAATAGTGTACAACACTATAGACCATAGATGCAGTTTCATTTACAGCTAAGTTTGTATACATGTTCTGTTTGACTGATTGTCAGATATCTGGCAGATATCATTGATGTCTAGTGTGTGCCTTGTTAGATGTGGACAGCAACTCAGTTGCAATTTTGGTCGTAGTTTCTGGTGAATAGGCGTGCAACACTTGTGCTGCTGATGCACGCAACATCTGTCACTGTACAACTGGTCCATTCATTGTTGAGTTGATCAACTTATTTGCACCTTTACATGCTTACTTGTTACTGTCAGGTTGTCGAAACTGCATAAGCTGCCCTTTGTATGACTATGGTTTGTGACAAGTGTATTTGCAATGAGTTCTAAATTACCTTTCATGCAGGCAATGCGGTGCAATGCACTCGAGGTTGTGTCTCCAGTACTGCGCTAGTATTGTATGCGCACCAAAGCAAGCACCACACTAGAATGCTGACCGAAAGCGGATCTAGCATGTGGCAGCCGCTTGTGCATCCACTCAGGATTGCTTCATCAGTGGTGCCAGATGTGTCTGCAGCTCTATGGTCATTCCACGACCAACATGTGTTGCTATCAATCTACAGCCCAGATGCCTGCTGTCAATATCTCATTCATAGAATTAGGCTGACAGACAGGGCTGAAATTCATATCTTGAAAACAATGGGTAGGTTTCTGGGCCCTTATGTAAAAACAATGTACACACGGTGGGCGACCCCAATGCTCAATGACCATTTCTCACAAATCAGAGAGAAAATCCTAAAGGGAAAGTGGTCCGTTGTGCAAATATAAGAGCGTGCAGATATCTATATTCGGGATCATTCATCAGTCACTGACGATTCCGTTACGCCGTCAAAGCAAAAGCAACTGCAGCAGAATTTTCCCCAACCTTGCCGGTGTTGCGCATGCGACATTCTGATACGCCAGAATGGGCTCGTTGAAGCAATCGCACGCTTGATCTTGAAAACCAGTATCCAGAGCGTCCCGTTCTCCGGTCAAGGTCAAAAATTGTCCTCACCCAACTTGTGGGATCAGAGGTTTCGCTTTTTGGCCTGCCTATCGAGTCCGTTGTCAAAAACGCGCGAAGCAACATTGCAGTCTGTGCTGTTGGCTGCGGCAGACGTTGGCTGGAGTGTACTACAAGCCTTATACTGGGCATATATGCCAGCGGACGGTGACCGGTCGCCAGCTAGGTTGTGCAAGCGGTAGCATATGCCTAAGAGAAAGAACACGATACGTATCTGCCTGAGTCTTGCCATCCTCTTGGTGGTCATTGTAGCTGCCTACAACTGGGCAACTTCTCCAGAAACAGCTTCAGAGGAGCCTCTGAGGTATGATGCACACTCTGGGCCAAGTGCTGTTGAGTGTAAGCAAGCCAGCCTTGTGCAGTGCATTGGCAGCAGCAGCAAAGCCATGTTTGCCCACACTGTTCTATAGGCAGCGCCAGCTCAACAGCCTAAAACAATGGTTTGCACGGGAAATGGGGAATGATGCACAGCCCACAAAGTAAGCCCTGAGGCATACTTTAATTTGCCTGCACACCTGCACGGCCTATATGCAGTTCAAGTGTTGCATGCTGCTGCTGCTGCTGCTGCTGCCGCTGCACTCTCAGCTGACTCACAATGTCATCATTAGCATGCATCTTAGCAGCACCATTTGCATACAGTACAACAGAAAGCGTGTGAGTTGCGCAGGAGCACAAAGTCTGTATCGTCAAGCGGCAAGGGTGAGCGAGAGTCTTTTGGCAAGAAGAAAACAAGACTGAAACGCAAGGATTTGCTGGTGGCGATTCCGTCTAGTTCTGACAGGTGTCCTTTCGCTACACCCCTTTCATGCTCCCAGACACGAGTTTGCTTGCTGCCAACCATATTGAAGTGCCTTCTTGCTGCTTATGGAGGCCTGATCACATGTGAAGTGATGTCCATGCTGTTGTGCAGTGTCTGATGCGCTGCTCTCATGCTGAAGTGCTGTATTTTGCAGATTGCCACTTGTGCGTGGCAGCAGATTGTGGCGGAGGGGTGTGCCATCACTTATCATCACAGAGTTTTGGTCAGATCCTGACAAGCTCACCAGACAGGTAATGCATTGAAGTTGATGTAAACTGAATCTGTCTAAAAATGAATCTTGTCATGTGCAACAGTCCTTTTCACAGGACCACCAGCCATACTGCATGTACAACAGATTCAATAAGGTCCCCTTGCTGCACAGTGCATGGTTGCAAGCATGAACAGTCCTGATGTCTTTCTAGACACAGCACCAGAGCAAGCTAAGCAGCCTGCGCAGGTCACAGCTGCAGCTACTGACTGCTCCAAGCAACAAATGAAAAAGCTGCAAGTCAAATACCAGCCCCTGAACTGCATGATCTCAATGTCATGCCAATTGTTGCGTTTAAAAGCCAGTCACATCTCTGATGCAATTGCCACACAAATTAACAGTGGAGGAGGCAGCTGGTGGGGTCAGGCAGGTGACCCAAAGATAGTGTTGGGGTCTGGCACGCTGACACAGCAGCGTTGTCCACTGCAGGCTGAGTTCGAAGGGGAAAAGTTTGAAAAGTATGGTGAGTGGAGGGAAGCTTGGGGGTGCTTGAAGATTGGGGATGTCAGGTTAGTATCCCTAACCCCCACCCATCCCCCCCCCCCTGCACCCTCCCATTCTCCTGCAGAAAGACATTTGTCTGTGCACTCTGATGCTCTTCAAAGGGTCATGTCCAATTTGTATGATACATGCACTATAATCATACATATTGGATGTATTATCTTTGTGGTAGTCAAGGGCTATCAGTCACAGTGCAGGCCCACCTCCTCCCATACTCCTGAAACACACATCCACAATGTAGAAACGCGTTTTTACTGTCCCCGAATGTTTCTGAGTTTAGATTTCAGTGTAGGAATGGCGTTTCTGCACTAAAATACACGTTTTGGCATTGAGAAGAGCTACCCCTAATCCCATACAGTCACCTTCCCAAGTCCATAATGGCTCCAAAACCACATGTGCATATTTAGATGATGCTACCCTGGCATTGCAGGGCTGGGGTGACCCCATTCCTGGCAGCCCATCTCCATGGCTACAACAACTTCAAGTGGATGCTATACGGAGATGATGATACAGTCTTCTTCATAGATAATGCCCTGGACATGCTGGAAGGGCTGGACCACAACATGCCCTACTTCCTCACTGACCACCTTTGGTTCCCTGACCAATTTGGTAAGCTTGCAACATCCAGCATCAGGCCTTGTGGCAGATTCACAGCATGACTGTGTATGCTTTCAAAGGATCTGGTCAAAACAAACATTTGTTTGCCTTACCACTGACCGCTTGTGGTTCCTTGACCAGATTAGCCAGGGTTTGGCATACTGTATTAGGGCTTGTGGCCAGTTTGTGGCTAGGCTTGGCATGTGTCTCACAGGATTTGGTCATGACAAACCCTAGCCCTTAATGACCACTGGTACAGAAGCATGGCTTTGGCTGTCAGGGCTTCCAGCCAACGAGAGGCTTGATTTGGCATGCTCCAGATAATTTGTCAGCAAATTGTCCTACTTGCTGTGTGCCTGAACAGTCCACATGTGCATGCAAGCCATGTTGACTCATTTGCAATGCAGATGGTCGAGGGGGTGATCATCGCAAGATGCACCCCAACCGGTCGGCCCCCCGGTGCTTACCCTGCGGGTACCAGGACCCCCTCCATCAGCCCAATGGCACCAGCATTCATGTCCCTGCAGGCTCTTATAGAGCCCCTGAGGTAAATCACTTACTCAAATCAGCCTGTAAATCAAGCCATTTATTTGAATCAATCTGCAAACAACCAGCTTCAAACTTGCATGCTGAGTTACATACTGTACTTTCTGTCATATATAGAAGTGTACTGTATATGTACAATATTGTACATACAGAATACATGTGACAAGAAGCCCCCTTCAGCTTTGGCAGACTTTTGGAAGTTTTGCCTAGAAACAGAAATGGCAACACCGCAGTGCCAAATCTCCTTGGAACATATCTGAGCTTTGCCATGGCATGTTTGTGTTGATGCTTTTCCATGGCATTACTGTATTGATGCTTTTCCACGGCATTGTTGTATTGATGCTTTTCCATGGCATTATTTCATTGATACAGCATTCGCCGCCTGCAGGGGTGTCCTTGCACGTTGGAGACCCTATGCAGGGGGGCAGACAACCCCGGGTACTGGGGGCCCGAGTGCCAGTGGAACAAGGCTTCCCATCCTGGCTGGTGGTACTTTGCCCATGGCGGTAAGCTCATACTGAAGTTAGGTGTTTGACCCATGTTTAGGGCTCTTAGGTAGGTATGGGTTCAGTTGAACCCTATATCCTAGGCGGTAGGTCATGTTAGAGCCTTGTGTATATGTGGCTGTGGCAGGACTCAGTTAGATTAGGTCATCCTGCTTGGACCAATTTGCACAACTGCAATGGTTGCTAGTCATGGTGCTGTGAACCTTGCTTGTTGACTCAACTGACAGGCCCTGCACCTTGCATGATGAGTCATGCTGCTTTTGACTAACTTGCACACATGTGCAGCTTGCTGACCATGATATGTGATTCTAAATATCACACATGCAGGCAGTCAGTAATCATGTTCTCATGCGTCAAGCACATTTGATAGGACAACTGCAGATTTTCTGCTATCTTTACATATAAAAGCAGTATCAAATGTGGTTGATCATCCTGCAACAGATCTCCTGTACAACTCTTCTGATTGATGAGCTCATATTCAGCATTGTGCACAGCATCAAGCTGAATTGTGAGGCATGACTAAGCACTGGCTGTGACATGATGCATTGAGCAAGCTGAGCTGTGAAAGTGAGACGAGCAGAGATGTGACCGTAAGCAGCGGCAGAAGCACTCCTGTGCAACAGACATTACAACTGATGGATCGCTGTGGCTGTTTCCAGGTGCTGGGGCTATTCTGAGCGTGGGGCTGTTGCGCAGCATTGAGTGGGCCAAAATGGAGAGACGTTTTGATGTGGATGGTGGTGTGTCAGGAGGTCTGCATTCCATGCACGTTGCTCTTCTTCTCTGTTGTTTGAGTCTCTGTTGTTTGAGTCTCTCATAATCATTTTTGTTCGGTGTTGTTTTGATGTGGATGGTGGCGTGTCAGGAGGTCTGCACTCCATGCACATTGCTCTTCATCTCTGTTGTTGAGTCTCTCATAATCATTGTTGTTTGCGGGTTGTCACAAGTTCTTATGGGGCTTGAGAGCACCTCCTTGACGCTTTTCAGCCTAGCCGCTGTATTCATCCTGTGCACCAGCTTCCACGTTTTCTCTCTACTATTTCACAGTCTGACATGTACAGCCAGCTGGACAATACTAGCGGTTATAATGATGATGATGATGGCATCAACAGAAGTGATGATGTTCACAATAATTGTATGCAAAGCAGTAAAGCAGTGACAATGACACCAATAATTGTCATGGCGATGGTGGAATAGATGATTGATGTGCACAACCACCTCATGCAGGGAGCTATTTAGGGCTGTATCAACTTGCCCTCCGTTTGTGATGCATGTTCAGTCAATTAGTAATGAGGGATGCCATCATACTGACACATGCTGTGCTGCGCTGCAGACTCACAGTTCATGGCAGCAGTCTTCGATGAGTCAGGGATTCTGCCAACAGATCCAGGTCAGCTACTTAACACTCCATACAATGGTCATGAACTGTCTCCGCTGCTCTGTCATCCCAATTTACAACTTGGGCATGCCACTGCCGATTTGTGATACCACTGAAGCATCTCCACAATGTAGAAATGCGTGTTTACTGTCCCCAGGCGTTTCTGAGTTTAGATCTCCAGTGCAGGGATCACGTTTCTGGCTTAAGATACATATTTTGGGATCAAAAAGGGATTGAGTGTCACTGTATGCCATGCTGCAGATGTGCCATGCCATTGCTGCAGACTTACTGCGATACCACGCATACGGCCGTATAGCAGTAAGTCAGTGCATATGTTTTGTTGCTGCCTTCTTGCCACATTCAAAACACTGTCTGCTGCTGTTTTGTTTATCTGGGGGACTGTTGTGTGGAGTCAAAGGCATGAGCAGTCTGGACTCTGACACTCCCACTTCACTCTCTAGATTGGTGCTAGGTTGATTGCTTTGTCATCAATGACTAGTAGGGAATGCAGCAATTACAAAACAACTAGACTACCAGCATTTTGGCTTGCATCGTAGCGGCGTGTGTTACATAAACGAGTGAAAAGCACACCGCAATGTTGGTTCAGCTTTACAACTCAGGCTACATACTGAACCTGTTACGTGCACAGTTGCTGTATCAGTACGTATTGCTGCTTCAGGGTTTGGGTTCTACCGCCCACAGATGACCCTGTTTGACCCCGGATGGAGGGGGGAGCAGGCCAGGGGCCCTGAAGATTGGGGGGTAGCAGATCTGGGCAACGATCCTATGGGTATCATAGACAGGTGATCTTTGTGATTTATTATCATGTGGCTATTAACTTGTCCTACTATGGCAAACTACTCCATGAAGCAACTAGCCCTTGGAGAATGAGCAGCTGTTCTTGTGCAAATTTGAGAAAATTACGTGAGCTTAGATGTTTGATGCGCAACTCATCATGGCTACTATGCAGATAATTGGATTCTGATGTCTGCTACCGTGACTACTGTGCTACGCAACCTCGACAGACAGACAAGCATGTGTTCTGTTCATGTATGTACGATACAGGTCCATGGGTTATGCAAGCTGACGCCAGACAGCACCTGGGTGCAGTGCCTGTCTGCATTGCTTATTCCAGAGTACACCGATTAACTTGAGGGTGATATGCCTGTGTTGCATGCTGCAGACTCCATTACTCTCTCACCAAAGGACACTGCAGCAAAGACTGTGAGGAGTCCTTACAGCATATGCTCACAACACATATTAGAGCGCGGTACGCAGTTGGGGATGTGATCCCTCAAGACGTGCAGAATTTCACATATGGTGGGCCTGAGGAACACCGCGCCACGGTTTACCTGCAACATAAACTAGCAACCATGTACGATAGATACATGGAGAAGAAAGGGTTTCAGCGAAGTTGATCCGATAATCGAATACTGGCAAGCTAGTTTCTACTCAGTGCAAACGTGTTGCTTGCCTTTGAGCTGAAGTGATTGTAGCAGTGTTTGGTTTCTTCTCATATAAGGTAGTAATTGCAGCAGTAAACCTAATACTGCTGCTGCTAGAATTTGTAGATGAATGCATGAGAGACTGGTGCACAATACGTCTGGTGGCCCAACTATGTCAACTTGCTATTATCACGCATTAGAATAGATCATCAAGCACTCATGCCAGCATCGTTTTCGATAGTCAAAGGTGCAGCATATCTCATAATCAGGAGATGTAGGTACTGTCAACAGAGCTGTTCAGCTCTGCCTGCAGTTGTATGCTGACACCTCGAGCACAGCTGGTGTACCAGCTCGGCGCAGCTGCATGGAGTACAGTGTGGTTGCAATTTACATTGCAGAGATGCACATCTTGTGATGCAACACAACTTTTTGCACTTTTGCTATGATAGAGACGATCTAGTCACGAACCCATTCTCAAGGTAGTCGTACTAAGTACCTTACTTAAAACGTACACAATTCTGGGGCCCCAATATGTCAATATGGGTATGGACCTAGTATTACTACGGTAGAGAGCATAGTTTCTAAGTATAGCAATCTGGCTGCGACACATACTAGACATACTGCACCCCTATGGCATGTTGTTTTTCATGCATTCTATAGGCTAGCCACCTCAGACCTCTTTCTTTTTGGTCAACTCAAACATGACTGCAGGCGACCTGTAGATGTTGATCAGCGCCCAATATAGTTCCTCCTCAAGCGCCAGTTCTCCCTGAGCACGTGCAATGTAGATGTCCTGACACAGCGCTATCAACCTCTTTGTGGTGGGCAAATCCTCATACATGATGCGCATGCGAATGTTTGTGGCTGCCAGCCTCAAGAAACGTCCAATACCAAAAACGAAAGTGATGTACAGCCCTGTGATCCCAAAAGATGACAGCGTCTGTCCCAGGAACCCTGTCTGAACCCTCTCCAAAACTGCGACTAATCTAGGGCCATAGAAGCTGCCCTCATTGCAAGTGGCCCAGCCCCTTTGGCTGTTGTCAATCGGCTGGTCGTTGTCATCAAGAACCTGGCACTGAAGCTGCCACCATACATCATTGCGAGTGGAGTCTGCCAACGAGATGTCACAGCCAACGTTCTGGTTGCTCCATTGCTCTTCTTGACCGCTGCCTCTACCCCAGCCTGGACTTTGATACCTGCATGCATTCACATGGGTTGCAAGATTCAGTTCATGTTCACAGAGTGTGATGAGTAGGTCCAGGCAATCTGCCTCACAAGTTCCAGGTGCAGTGAGCATTATGCATGCAAAATTTGACCCGATTGCAGTTGATCAACCGCTGGCCACACAGCATCAGGTCAATTTTGCATTTGATTAAGTGCACCCACAAGTGTTGATGATGGCGTAGACAAGCATGAGTGGCGCATGACTTTAGTGCAAAACCTCTGGCATCTGTTTTTGGCAACAGCAGCACATGCAACAGACGCAATTGCAAAACTTGATGCACGCATGCACCCAATATGCCAGTGCTGCACTCGTTACAAATGCTTGACCTAACACATTCAATATCCACATGCTAAAATTGTAATGCTTGCATATGGTGATTATCAACAGCAAGAGAATTACACAGCAAAGTCAGGCTATAAGCATTGTTTCTAAGCTGTAGAGGAGCAACACCCACTTGAAGTCTGTCCTGACGGCGCACATGTCTCCTCTGAATTGCCAAAATAGGCTATACAAACCCCTGGACCCCCCCTTGCCGGGTAGGTCCCCTTCAGGGTCTGTCTGATTTGCAACCATCAACGCTGCAGATGTACGAGTTCCCTGCAAATAATAATAATAATAATAGTAAATAATAACAGCCCTCTCCAGCTCATGATGAGCTAGGTACGTGCGGTTCGAGTCTTGTCTTTCCAAAGCAGTCTGAGCAAAGACATCATGCATCCCACTCAAAGCCTCTCCTTCCAGAACTATACACTGCACTCATGCCACTCAGTGATTGCAGCAATGGTTAGAGAGCTGATTCCTGCTAAGCGATACTTGCAGTATCACCGTCAGGCTGTATATCGTTAACAACAACACATTCAGCAGATTTAGGATTGGAGTCAGACAGATCAGAAACAGAAGGGATGATGATCAACTATGCAAAGGTGTATGACCTGACACATCCAGCCGCCAGCTTTACACAAAAGGACTGAAACACAGCACAAAATACTCCAACAAAGCTATTTTTACAGTGTTTGGCATCTCTTTGCACACAACCTAACAAGTGAAGAAGTACAAAACAAAGCCAGCAGGCTCTCAACACACCTCAAGGATGTCTACCAACTCGGTTCTTGTTTTGGGAGCCAGCTGGAAAGTTTGGGTGGCCTCACACATGGGGCTGCCATGGGGGCTGAGGGGTGGGGCATTTCTGAGCACAGACCAGCTGAAGCTCATGGCTGCTGAAGAGTCATCCAACAGCGCAGCCAGTGCTTTCTGTGCTGGAGGTGTTAACCTCCACAGCCTGTCTGAGTCCTGCATACACAAGGCAACAGTATGACTATGTTTATGGGTTGCCAGAAACCCTACACCCTAAACCCTGCATACACATGGCAGCGGTTTCAGTTGTTGAACAGCGACGCTGTAAGCTACCATGCAGTAGTGTTGCCAGGATCTGACGCATCTCTACACTTCAAGCAATATGTGTTCACTGTCCTCAGGCGTTTCTCAGTTTAGATTCGCACTGTACAAGGAACATTTTTGTGAAATCCCAGGCGTTTTGGGGTGGAAGAGAGCTTCTGTGTCTTGCATCCAAGGAAAAGAGCTTCTTGATGACATGACTCAGGCCATTGAGTCGTGTGATGATTCACAGCGAGTTTTGCGTCCAAGCAAAGACAAACTCACCCTTTTGTGGTTAGTGCATCACAGTGCTGCAGTCTGTTTCAACTTCTGCACACCTGCTGGATGCAATAGTTTCAACTGCAAGTTCCAACTACATTGTGTACTGAACCAGAAATCACATAGTCATGTTGCTAAAGGCATCAATCTTAACAGCCAGTCTGTGTCTGGGCAATACTCACACAATGGTGACTTCAGATCAGAATGTCTACAAGCTCCACTCAGGTAATGTGGAGTGAAGCAGCCAAGGCCTAATGTGCTATATGTGTTTGAATACTTCAACCTGTCTGGCAACATTGCTTCTCACCTCAGCGACACACAGCAGCTCGAGTTGGTCGTCAGTGTACTGGTCGCCCATACCAGCCGGTAACGTGCCGTTACCCACCCACTTACGCTGTAGCTGCCGCTCGCCTCCAACAAACAGGGGGAAGGTCATACGTGCTTCAAAGTCACCCATGTCACCATTTGCCACGCTGCCTATGCTGGCATTCAAATAGAAGCCTGCCACCCCAGGAACCTAAAAGGAACACATGATGCGTTTACCTGTGGAACATGAGCAGGAAACGATTGCAGGTATGTTCTGCAGCTTTCTTTGACTTGTTTCTCAAATTTGTGATTGAGGTACAACTTTCCCCGTTGTGGGATTTCATTGTGTCAGCACTGCAAGCTGATCACCAAGCTGAGGCAGAAGGCATAACATAAAGCAGAGTCATGTGACACACGGCACTGCTCTATGCTTGCCCAATGCATGCTGCAACATGACAGCATGTCCTAATGCGGATGGCTGTGCTATGGTACACAATGCAGAAAAGCTAAAGAAAAGGAAGGGAGACAAACAAGCAGAAGATATATGATCTGTACGAGAGCTCACTCTGTATGTGGGGTTGCCTGATGAGAACACGATGAGGGGCACCCACAGCAGCACCAACAGCCCCAGAAACAGCAAAGTGCCCTGCACACCACATGCTCATCCAGCTTACGACACCCCAAGCACCAGAAATAATAGTTTGTTTTTACAATTAGTACCTTTATTATTAAGCACCAGGACTGCTGCAATTTGTATTGCTTCATCAACATTGCATTCCCTTCAGTCAGCAACTCAGTTTGCAGATCAACCAGGCATTTGCTGCTGTACACACACTCATGACTCAGCAATGTGATGATCCAAGATGATCCAGGCAATCACGCCACGTACGGCTTAAGATCATACTGACTGAGTATAGCATCAAGCTCAACTCATCTCTGACTTTGGCTCGGTGACGCACATGCATTAGTCCGGGAGTTCATTTTGCCATATCAGAACAGCAAACAAGGCCTAACCACCGGCATAAACTCGGCATAACTCAGCAGCGGGACGAGAAAACTGCCAACCTGGCAGAACTTCATGTAGCGCGGCTGCCTGTCACCAAGTTGTCGCCCCTCCCTCCCATACCTATCACAGGTCACAAAGTACAGGCTGGTACTTATGTCCTCTAGCTTGAGCCAGTCAAAGAGCTTGAGGGTGGTTGGGGTGCAAGACCAGTCCAGAACAGCCCTCAGCTCATAGATGAAGGGCAGCCCGCAGAAGACTTGCAGCCCCAAGTAGCCCCAGGTGTTGACATACCTCATGAAGATGAAGGCATGCCGGCCTCCTGCGCCCCTGTGTGAAGTATGGGATGTTAGGGTTTAAAGTTTTAGGGGATAGGGTTCTACAACGAAGGCATGCCGGCCTCCTGCGCCCCTGTGTGTCATTTGGAACCTTAGGTGTTATGATTTCAGAACATCATCTGGGATAGACACATGGTTGTCAACTGCAAGCTTACAAAGCCTGAAAAGCGCTTTTGCTGCATCAACATGAGCACATGCAGCATCACTACAAAAGGGACAGCTTCACGCATCTTCTCAAGATGTTCAAACTAATGCTGTAAACAGGACCAATGCTGGCAGGACATCCTACCATGACGCAGTGATGTCTGGCTGGAATGAAGCATGAGTCACACTGGACAAGGCTACTCAAGGGCAATAAGTACCTGAAGGAGGCTCTAGGAGGGTAGCCGCTGCGCAGCTGCAGGGCTGACAGTGCGAAGCTAGCTGTCTTCATGAGCATGAGCAGGCGCAGCTGATTACGTGCACTGCTGCTGCTGAAGGGGCTCCAGAAGAGGGAGAAGGTGTAGTAGTAGAACAGGGCCATCTGGGCCCACAGCAACAGAGCCTGCAAAGCATGCAAGCCTTCAGACCAGAGCCAGGCTGTGAGTGTGTGGTGAAGGTATTGGTTAAAAAGAGGCATTGCAGGACAAACAAGGCTGTGATGTCCCTCTCTATAATGAGATGTAGGGACAGCCATGCTGAGGCAGGCCAGGGCAGGGCGGATAGAGAGGAAGCGTAGAGCATGGTAGGAGCAGACATCAGGCAGGGCAGGGCAAAAGGGGCAGGGCACGGCAGGGCAGGGCAAAGGGCAAGGCAGGGCAAAGGGCAGGGCAGGGCAGGGCAGGGCAGGGCAGGGCAGGGCAGGGCAGGGCAGGGGGCAGGGCATGGGGCAAGGCAGGGCAGGGCAGGGCAGGGCACTTGGCACGGACAAGAGGCAGGGCAGGGCAGGGCACTTGGCACGGACAAGAGGCAGGGCAGGGCAGGGCACTTGGCAGGGGATGAAGACAGCCACCTTGCCGAGATGAAGACCAAGGGTGTAGAACAAGCGGTCCAGCACCATGAAGAGGAAGAGAAGTATGAGCACACCCAGATAGTCCACTGGCACCACTCTCTCATCTGTGATGTCTGACAGCGACTGCGCGCTGGACATCACCGACTGCATGTCACAACTGTTTTGTCAATAGCGTTTAGGGTTTTGGGTCTGGATTTTCACAGCTGTTTTGTCAATGTACCAAATTTTCTACTGTTCATGCCCTGCCGTTGTTGGCAAGGTGCATTGCAGCTGATTGCTTGCAAGTCGATTTTCAGGGGTTCAAAGTAAAAACTCAATGAGCAAAATGTTGACATAGAGTTGATTTTGAACACCAGGTGCCAAAATAGGCGAGGCAGACTGCAGTACAACTTTAACAGCTGGGAAGCAAGCGCTTACTAATAGTGACAACGCTGTAGTAGCATGGATGCATAGCAATTTTGCCAAACAGTCATAGAAATTATACACAAAGCTGAATGGTACAGAGTGGCAGCAGTGATTTCACCTGGTAGAACAGGGCAACAAAAGCAAAACTGAGAAAGTCAAGAGCCACAGTAGCTGCGTAGTAGTCTGTCTCAGTGCGCCAATGGGACTCAACAGCCCCTAGCTGCAATCCCTGGGACCCTGTAGAACCACTGCTGGGGCCAGCCTCATTCCCACCAGACAGCACTTTGTGTGGATCCTCATCTGCAGCCACAATTGTACAATGTTTCAAACATGAAAGCTTGCTTCAAATAGCAAGAAGGCTGCAAGACACAGGTTGTCTGGCCTTGCAACGCACATTTTTGGAGTTCTTGCAATGCTACTGTGGCATTCACAGCAATACAATCCCCAAGTCTGCTGGGGATGCTTCACAGGGATTCATTCATACCTCCTATAGTCTGACTGTTTTCTGTGAGATTCTTCTGGCCAGCATCATCAGCAACACCAGATTCCTGCTGGCCTGCTGACTCAGCCTGGTCATCACCAGCAGGAGCAGCCTCAGCATGCTCAGCAGGCCCAGCATCACTCCCGCTCAAACCAGTGACAGCTGCTGCCGAGTTGACAAAGCGTGCAAAGCGTGACTGTCTGGGGGGAGAGGGTGACCCCAGCACACTGGCCAGGCCCGCCCCTCTGCTTCTTCGCTGCATTGACCGCCGTCCCTCTGCTTCACCTTGCTGCTGACTGCTGTCACCATTGTTGCCTCTTGGACTGCTGTCAGTTTGAACTGATGGCGCAGTTTGGAATGTTGCATTAGTGGCAGCACTGGCCAAAGAAGAGCGGGAGCCCGGCGGTGATCCAGACACAGCATCTGCAAAAGTCTCAGTGGACTCTGAATGAGGGCTGCTGGCAAACAGCCCTGCTGCTGGGGCCATTTCTGGCTGGTCCATGGTGCTATGACTGCTTTCTTCTGAATACAGCTCAGAGTGAATCACCTCCATACTCATCATCAGTCATACCAGATATTTGTGTCATGTACAAATTCATTACCACTCTCATTACCAACAAACCATGCTTGCACTCACAGTAAGAGTGCCATTGTCCTCCTGAGTCAAACAATGACTGCAAAGCAAAGCAACTGCAAGTGGAATGTATGCACAGCGCATAGCAAACACCATCAGCCAAAATGATACTTTCCACCTCCGATCTTTGCTGCTTGCATAGAGACTCAAATGCCAGCACATGCACGCATCTCTTACTCCTGCTGAATCTGCCTGTGGTCTACATGCAAAGTAAGAACAGTTTCTGCATATACCTTGCTGTTGCTTGCCATCATCTGCATGTGCCTGACTTTCAGGGTGGGCATCATGCATGCCTAATTTGGATGTGGGATTCTCTTGCTTGTAGCGCTGTAGCACCGAGGCCGCATCTTGAGCAGGCCGTAACGACCTGCAGACATGTGCGTAAGAGCCTCAACAACCAGCAGGCATGTCCATAAGAGCCCCAATGACCTGCAGGCATGTAAACTGACAGCCATTCTTTGCGCTGCCAGAGCAGCATCAGACTGCTGCCTTGTATTGAAAACACATGGGCAGCACTGAAGAGTTGTGTGTGACAAAGCGCAATTGTTGCAATAGATGCAATTATTGTTTTGTTTACGTTTCAATGAACAGCATTATGTCCCATATAGTTGTGACAAAATATTTTGGATTCTTCTTGGTATGATGTTGTGTGATGGCCAGAATACGATCCAAATGCTATGCTGTATGTCTCTGTGAGCTGCTGTTGTGAGCTGCTGCTAAATAGCATGCACCACCTGTTGCTGTTGTACCCCACCCACCTGATCGGTGTAGGCAAGCCGCTCTCAGGGGGCCCCACCATCCTGTCAGGAATGACCTGCAGGACCGCAGCCAACAGCCCTGCCTCGCCACCTTCATCCACAACTTCCTCCAGGACCACCCTCAGCGGTCCTATTCTGGCAAGGTCTGCGTCGGGAGGTGGTGAGTCATCTGGAGTCGGCTCTGTGAGAGGGAAATCGATTTGATCCAGCTGCTCATGCACCTGTGTGGTTGCTCCTGCCGCAATCCTGCAGCAAGTTTGCACAGAGAAGAGCTGACAACTGGAAGCCTGCCCAAGCAGATTGATCATGTGATCTCAGAAAGGCCTCAGAAGTGCCAAGAACACCTTAACTGCATGACAGGGGTGTGTTCAGCACTAGAGTCAATTGTGAACTGCTCACAAGCGACATCCAGAGCAACACCCTCACAATCAATCATGGCTGTTGCACAGCATGACAGTAGATTAGGGATGCTGTGGCCAGTTTGTAATGGTCACAATCTGCTTGCAACAAAGCTCTGTGTGCTGTGTATGAGCATGTACTAAAAAGCTTTGATCTCACCTTGCTTTGGCTGCAGCCACATCCTTAGCCCTGTAGTCATCCAGAACCCTCTGAACAGCTGATTCAATCTGCTTCCCATCTGCTTCAGACAGGTCTGCATTGCCTGTGCAGCAATATGCACTAAGATCATGATGGAGTATACCGTCTTTCCCCAACAACAGAGGTTAAGACACATGCATGCTGCACATCTAAGAGCAAGGGAAGTTGAAGGCCTTGATGAAGTATGAGGGCAGTTACATGCCTGAGGGCAGGGGCGGTTGCAGCTTGATGAAGCGCAAGTGCAGTTGCACAGCTGAGAGCAACGGCAGTTGCAGCTCGATGAAGTGCAGGGGCAATTGCAGCTAGATAAAGTGCAAGGGCGGTTGCGCACCTGAGAGCAAGGGTAGTTGCAGCTTGATGAAGTGCAAGGGCCGCTCCCTGGAGGAGCACACTGACAACAAGAAGCCCTTGAAGCTTTGCCACCCCTGGAACACTCCCTGCTGAGCCGCCCCCCACCACCCCTGTCTAGGGCTGTTCTGCGACGCCCTGTGGCTTGTGCCCTGCCCCTGAGGGGCAATGCCCAGCTCCAGGTCATTGCCAGGGCTGTTTGTATTGGAGCTGCTTTCCAGCAATGCACCTGGTGTGGTCTGACCACTTGCTGGTTCCTGCCACACGCACAAATCTCCTAAGCTATACTGCTTGCATTGAATCAATCAATCTACGCCCTCTGTCTGTGGAACTCATCACAGTAGTCAGCAGGCAAAGACTGAGAACTTCTGCAAATTTTTGAATGAATTGAGTCATGCAATGCTGTTCTGGACCATGCATTGTCTAATCAGGAAAGCCATGTGCCTTCTTGGTGAGGAACCGGGACACCACCAGCAAATGAAGAGCTTGCAACTCAGCACAGAGGCTCTAGTATAGCTCGGAGGGGTCACCAATGCAGCTACTTGTATTGTCTTGTTGAAACAAAAGCTTGTTGCAAACTGGTGGTGTAGGGCATGGCAGCTTGCAAATGACCTCACCTGTTGGCGTGCCAGGGCATAGACGTGCATCAGGGTAGCTAAGTAGACCACAAAGATGGGGATGGCCCTCAGCACATGACTGTGGAGCCCCAAGATATGAGCATATGCCTGCACAACATTAAGGACAATAACAACGACAATGACAACAATAATAATAATAAAGATAAAGATAACAGGGCCCGGGCAACATACGCATGCACTCACAGACACATGCATGCACACATGCACAGACACATGCATGCATGCACAAATGAGCACAGACCTGTGTGACGTCAGACACGGCCCTGCAGTGAAGGTGGGTAGGGATCTGGACTATATGCACGCACAAACAGACGTATGCATGCACAAGTGCAAGCACGCATGCACGGACACATGGGTCACATACCTGCGTGGTGTCTGATACGGCCTTGCAGTGAAGGTGGGTAGGAATCTGGAAGATGTACTGTGCAATCAAGATGAGCTCCAAGTAAACCAGACAAGCCTGCATGTCACAGCACACATCATGACCCTGCACGCTCAACAAGCAGCCCCACCAAAGCATGCTTTGCGTCTTGAGACATTTGAGCTATAGCACAAATTCACTTTTGAAGAGCATCTCTGACATGTGTGCATACGTGCTGTGAAGTGAGTGCGTGTTATGGTCCGACATGAGTGCAAAGTCAGAAAACTTGTCTGGTGCTCCAGCAGAAAGATCTACCAAGAGGCCAACTTAAAGCCAAGCGTCCATTCAGGGATGGCAGGGCAGAACTGCTTCACAGCACAGCGCAGCGCAGCGCAGCACAGCACAGCACAGCACAGCACAGCACAGCACAGCACAGCACAGCACAGCACAGCACAGCACAGCACAGGCCAATCCAGTGCACAGCAAACAGGCTGACCTGCCAATACAATCTGCTTGGGCGCTGCGTGGCCAAGGCATAGGCTGCCAGACTGACAGGAAACAGCATTGTCAGTAAACTGAAGTCCAAAATGAAGATCAGCACAAAGAGCACGTAGCAGGTGTAGGACTCCTGATCCGCTCTCTCAACCCAGCTCAACAGCCAAGAGAACCACGTTGGGTGTTGCTTCCCTCTGGTTTTGCCTTTGCCTCTGGCATTCTCATCAGCTTCCTGCACAGCATTTGTTTTTTTCTTTCACGGTATTTGTTTTTTGTTCCTCACAGGATTTGTTTTGTTTCCTCACAGGATTTGTTTAATTTCCTCGCAGGGTCAGGAGGAAGGATCAGAAGAAGCAGGATCAGTGCATGCTGGCAGAGGCATTGGCAACCACTTGCTGCAGTACAGCGTAGGGACCAGGAGCTTGCAACTTCACATGTGCCAGATCTAATCACTACTCCCCATGGCCGGGCATGTCTGTCCACAAATCTTACAGGGATGCATCCTCAGCCTGAAAGCCCAAACACAGCACTACCATGTTCTCTAGCATAGTGGGAATTGCATAGGGATGGTGCTTTGCAGACATGCAAATGCAGAATGATGTGACAAAGCACCTAGTTGTAATATTTCACCCACCTGTGCCTGAGCTTGCACTCCAGGTGGGTTGTCGGTGGCCACAGCTCCATCCTGCTGTGTGTCATGAATGCCACCGCCCGCTTCCTCTTCAATGTCTAGACTAGCCAGGTCTGGCTCAGAGCTGGATGCGCTGCTGCCTCCTAACAGCTTCTGCTCAGACTCTCTGCAGTCATTTTTGTCAATTCATCGCGACTGCTCTGAATTTCTGACATCTGTATATTTGTAAATACGACCAAGGTGACAAGAAAAATTGGTGCAATTGCTGTAACAGAAGTTGCATGCATGCTGACACGTCTTGTGACATTTCAAATGCATCAGACATGGCAACACGAAATGCATGATGTACAAGATAGGTGGACCGTAAGGAATCACATGCGTCTCATAGCAGGCCCTCCAGGGAATGTGCCATGAGTGGAACAAGATTTGACAGTTGGCCAGCTTGCTCACCTGTCATCAGCTTCTCTGTCAAGTTCCAGGAGGGCGCTGTTGACCCCAAAGCTGCCCCCGCTGCGAGACACCCCAGCCTGCGTCAAAGCATGCAGCATTCAGTGCTGCTACTGAACAAAACTTATCTTGGTAAGTGAAGGCAGGAATAGAAACACAGAAAGGGGTGAATGGTCAGACAGGGCCTCAGGGCTGGGTCAGGAGTAGGGCCAGGGGCAGGGACATGACCGGGGTAGCAGCAGGGGTAGGGTAGGGGCAGAGGCAGAGTATACGGTAGGGGTAGGTGCTGTTCATGGGCAAAAGGTGGGTCTGGAGGTAAGACATGTGCATCTCTTGCATGATGCAACACACCTACACACTGGTTGCTCTGGTTGAAATCACTTTTGTGCTGTCTAACATAGCGCCGTATGCACAAGGACAACATCAACTGCACCTTGAGCTTGGAAACCCTGGTAGCCCTCTCAGACCTAAGCTTGGAAGCTTCCAGAACTTTGGTGACCTGGCGCTGCTTGTGAGCCTCCCGTTTCACAGCAGCTGCAGCAGCAGCTGCTGCTTGCTCCTGAGCCACCACCTGCATCGCCCTGATGACGCACGCAGAACATTAATCTCGAAATGTGTTTCAGACTCCCACTGTAGAGTGGATATTATTGAGTTAAAATGGGATATTTTGGGATTGAGAAGAGTTGATCAGTATGACAGCTTGATGGCTGTTTTTGCCCCAGGATAATCGGCAGCAGGCTGCCACATGACAGAGCAACTTCTCTACATGCCAGAGTGACTTCTCTACATGCCAAAGATCCCTGACGCATGTTGACAAATACTTACATACAGATACAATAGACGATGATCTGTTCCAGACATATGCTGGTATGACAGTGTTGCCGCAGCATGTTGCTGAGCAGAAAGCCAATGCTTGCAGGTTTAGGGTTTAGGGTTTGATCTAAACAACAACAATAGTAATAATAATGAACATGTAGCCAACGTTTGTAGAAAGCACACCTGTGCGTGGTCCTGATCACACACCAACAATTGTACTGTCCAGCTACTGGGCAGCCTGGTACAGCACTTGGCTTCTCATCAAATTGATGCTGACAGGTGTACTGTTTTCTTTTCTTTTCTTTTCTTTTCTTTTCTTTTCTTTTCTTTTCTTTTCTTTTCTTTTCTTTTCTTTTCTTTTCTTTTCTTTTCTTTTCTTTCTACTGTCCAGCTTACCTTTGGAAGGTTGCAGAGGCATACATATGCATCTATCCTGCACGTACCTAGCTCATCATGAGCTGGAAAGCTTTATTGTTGTTATCATATATTGTTATATATTATTATATATTGTTATAAGATTATTATTATTATCATCGTTGTCCAGCTTACCTTTGGAAGGTGGCAGAGGCGTACATCCGCATCTGAAGGCGTGCAATGGCCCACAGCACCACATCAGCAATGGAGCCCGTTGCGCTGAGGCTGAAGGCCAGCCCAGACTTGCCTGTCATCTTGTACAGCCCAAGAATATGTGCTAGATTGCAGCCCTGCAACCCAAAAAGGAAAGAATATGTGCCACATTGCAGACCGGCAAAGCAACAAGGAAGGAATACGTGCCAGATTGCAGCCCTGCAAACCAAAAAGGAAAGGAAAGTCTGTGGCTCTCAGCGACCATGATGGGATCAGCAATGATATGTGCCAGACAGCAGCCCTATACACGAGTTATTTTTCTTGCCACAAGGCCTGCTAGGTAAGGTAAGTCACACCAGAGAAAAAAAAGAAAAGTTCACGCTTTTCAGCAATCATCACGGGAGCCTCCTAAGGCAGCAACCCGGAGCTGATACATCACATCACAGAGAAATCATTGCGAACTGTCTGATACCTCCCGCCAGGTAGCAACGCACTCACACTGGTGGTGAACAGCCCTTTCATGTGTTGCAGCTTTGCTTATTTTACAGACATTACACTCTCCACAATGTATCGCATTGTGCTGCAGCAGCTGTCCAAGCTGCAAAGCAACAGGCCTCGCCGGGTGCATTCACAATTGGTATCAACACAATTACTAATTTTACCTGTCTGTGAGGAGTGCCGTGCCACAGGTTCTGCAGAGGGGCTTGATAGGCCAAGCTGAGCAGCATGACCCCAAAGTTGTACAGGGGTAGCCACCTGAACAGGGCTGGGGTGCGCAGGGACTCCCTCTGCCTGAAGAAGTATAGTGCCAGAGCCAGGTAGCCGGCATGGATTACGTCATTCTCCAGGGTGCATAATGCGATGACTGCCACCAAGACTGCATCTGAGTAATGCCTGCACACATGTGCTTTCGTGTGTTAGTCATCTGCCAAGATCCACTAGATAAGTTGTCTGCTTCGTGAGATACTTGCAAGCAAAGATGTCCATCAGCTTGACAAGATGGCTGGCTCCTCATTTAGAAGATCTAAAACATCTCCACAATGTAGAAATGCGTTTTTACTGTCCTCAGACGTTTCTGAGTTTAGATTTCCCGTGTAGGGATGACATTTGTGAATTTCATTAGACGTTTCGGGATTGAAAAGTTGAGTGCTGACAGACAGCTCAGACGTTGGCTGGCTCCTCAGCAAGAAATCAAATGCTTACAGACAAACGGAAAGCCATATGCCTACCATTGCCACTTTCAGCAACTTCTGTCCTGGATATTGAGGCTCAACTGCATGACGAAGCAAGGGCTGACCTGTAGAAGTAGAAGCGTGCCCAGTCCAGCCAGCGCCAGTGGGGCTGCGCATCATAGTCCATGGCCATCCAGATGGTCTGAGAGGCAGCCACACCAGCGTTACCCTCTTCACCCACCTACAAACCATGTCAAGCATCTGAATCCCTGGATCCTTCCCGTCAATGTCTGCTGTTCTGCTGTTTACAGCAGTTGTCCACTATCTTCTGTTGTCTACTGTTTTTGGTCGTCTACTTTATGCATTTGTCTACTATTGGCTTGGATCCCACCAGATTAGTGTTCATTTTGAGCAAACATTGTCCAAAAGGAAGTGTATTTCTTAGCCTAAGATTTCTTTTGTCAGGGGTTACTGCTTGCTGAACATCCTTGGTTTCTTTCTGATACAGGCAACAACTTGCCAGAAGTACATCTCTGTGTGTTATGTATGGGGGACTCTTGCTCAACATGCCCCTTTGTTTCTTGCATACCGACAGTATGCCGTGATGCTACACTGCTCACCTGGCCATTGGTAAGATCAGTCAGGCGTGCATTGCCATCAGCATAGGCATCCTGTAAGGATTGGGGCAGGAGTCTGTATGCCAGGGAGGTGTTGTGACTCATGGATTGCCTCCTCTGAACATCACTCGGGTGGCGCCAAATGTCATAATGCACCTGTGCAACCCCAACACAGGCTTGTGAGTGTGAGCTGGGAGTCTGATCAGAAGGTGCTGCACTGCAAGGTGAAGATGAGTTTGGAATAAGAAAGCGAGGGTGGGGGGTGGGTTGGGGGGGGGGGGGAGGTTTTTGGGGGGGAGATGGGGGGAGGGGAGGGGTCAGAGGGGTTGAGGAGCATATCAGTGCAGGACGCCACTGTATGATGTAAGATGTGCAGCTTGAATCACAACAGCTTGTATGTGCCACGAGTTCATGCATGCAGTGGATGCTTGGAAATGTACCTCTGTCCATATCAGCTGGGAACAGAGCAGGTTTTGGCACACACATGTTCAGGTATGAAAAGAAACACATGCTAGTAGGAGGCAGGCAGGCTGTGTGAGCAAGGCTACCTGTATGATGCTGGCCCCAAAGGCAACAAAGAGGGCCCACAGGGCTGGAATATCAACATAGCTCAACCCCAGCCAAGCCTGCAAAGCGCCCCGCCATGTCAATGCAACCTCGACACTGCCAAGGACAACGTAACAGCTTACACTATAGAAATCTTCAGGTGCTTGCATCAAGCTGATCAATACACTCGTGTAAGATGCTGGTCACTATAAAACAATAGGATCTGATAAGTGTCAATGAAAAGGCGACCCATTCTTTCCTGAGGCTGACTGCAGAAGCAGGTGCAGCATCAGCCTCATGTAAGTTGACATGAAGCGACAACGCTTCTTTACAGGGAGCTGCTCAGATTAATGTGCATTTGACCTCGGGAAGGACAGGAACCTAAATGCATACCTGGTATGTCTGGTGGTGATCATGCTTGTGTGCAGCTCTGCCCACAGCAGCTGAGAAGGGGTACCGCTTGAAAGGGGGGGGCAGCCTGCACACCAGCCAACATGCTGCTCAAGTGCTGCCAATTGTAGGCCTACAACTTCCATCCTCATGCTCTGTCACTACATGTAAGTGGGCTCAGTCTCACAAAGACATCCAAGCAGTGCAAATGGGCAGGATGACAGCTGTGCTCCTGCGCTGTGAGAGATCAGCAATCACGGCATGGTGTCTAGCAAATCTCCTGACGCTGTCAGCAGCGCCTCTACCTTGGCCTCTTCTGGTCCCCCTGGTCATTGCCTGATGGCTGCAGCTGCAAAAGTTGCTGACATTAAGAAGATGGTTCAGCTGGCAAGCCAATTGGTGTGCCAGCTGAACCATCTCTTGATGCCAGCAACTTTTGCAGCTGCAGCCATCAGGCAGTGACCAGAGAACCAGAAGAGCCCATAGTAGAGGCGCTGCTGACAGCGTCAGGGCATGTGCAACATGCAGAAAGCATAATTCAGAGGGTGTATTGATGGCTGGCCATGACTGCTTGTTGTACACCATCAACATTGGCAAATACCTGAGGCAGTGTGTGCATACTGGCTGTTAGGGTTGCACTTTTGTCAATAATGGAATAAGCTCAAAAACAAGTTGCTGCTAAGAAGGCGAAGTCTGCCCACGAGAGGAACTGGCAAGCAGAAGAGGAGAAGTGAAGCCTGCATTGATCTGCAGCTGTGTCAACAATGTCTCTGCACAATATTGTGGACAAGAAAGGAAGAAGACCGCGCCATAAGGCATGTGTATGGAGAGGACCTTGAGGTCAGCCCAAGCTTTCCTATGGCCTTGTAGTCATTCTCCTGGGGCGGGGCGGGGCTGGGATTGGACTGGGGGGAGGGGGGGGGGAGATGAAGGCCAAGACTTGCACACAGCATGCTATATAACACGCTGAGGCATCATTAGAAGGAATTTTGAAACTGCAGGGTCGTGACCCACCCAATGAGGACAGTGTACTGGAACAGAAGTACAAGACCCAAGACCGGCACGAAGAAGAAGCGCCAGGCACGGCGGCGGGGCCCAGGCTGGGCGGCCATGCCCACCGCTATCATGCCCATGTACACCAGAGACAGAATGTTGGTCGCCAGGAAGGCAGCTATCAGCAGTGAGAACATGGTCATCTCCAAACCCCAGTTCTGCAACAAGGCAGTGCAGACGTCAGCTCAGAATCTGAGTTCAAATTTCAAATTTCAATACAGTCACTTCCAAAATGGCATTGCCCTCGGCAAGATGACCAGATGTTCAGTCAGACTCCTTTTGCTGCCCTTTCAGATGGTATATCAAGCATCGCAAACTTTGAACTAATGACTCCAGTCATCAGCTCTGCATGAGTCACTTAAGGCATGCATGCTCAACAGCACTTGTCCCAATGAATGCGCTTCTGGAGCCTTGGAATGCTATTGTTCCCCATCAGATGAGCAAACCACAGATTGACTCAGCAACAGAGTGATGAACATACTCAGTACCAAAAGGTCTGTTGATTGGTCCATGTCCTATCAGGTGGCAGGTCAATACTAAATGCATCTAGGAGAGCAAATGCCCTCACCGCGTGCAACTGGAGGTTACACATCAGACATGTGGTGGCACACACTGCCATTGCACAAACAGCAGCAACACATGAAACTGTTGTGGTGCACATGCAGAAAAACCTCCAAAAAGTATCATGTTCCACTTTTTGAATGTCATTATCTTAAATCTGTAAAGCGGGCAGGTCTGTGCTTAGCGACATGTTGTGTTGGATGTGTTTGTTGTGCAGATTACCTGCCACAAGCGTTCAGTCTGGTCTATGGCAGCCAGCTGGAAGAGCCGCAGCTGTGCCCACCACCGCTCAGCCCTGGCCCTGCTCCTCTTCTTCTGGCTTTGCCTATGCGGCATTGCCTGTTCAAGCCCACCTGCAACCATGTGTCAGAATGCATCGTGTGTGGTACATAACATTTGCTAAGAGCAGGGCACAACAGGCCGTTTAGGGGGTCTAGGGGGTTCCCTCCTTGCAGCCCAATGTTGAGGAGGGGGCCAATTGAGTTCTGCCCCCCTTAATTTCCTGCGCATAGGTCATTTTGGAAGGGCCAAGCCTCACTTTGCTTTTGGCCTGATTGGGCCAATTCAAGAAAAGTTTGAGAGCATTTGCTGGTGTCACAGCTGCTGTCACAGGTTTTTGCAATGGAAGAGCGACAGTTCTGCAACTAAGCACATTGGCCTGTCAGACAGTAGACCTATCTATGCACGCAGAGTTGCTGATGTACAACAATCCTTTGTGACTGATATAAATCTTGATGTATGGGACCATCATACCTTGTGACTGATGAGGTGTGGCGGAGCCATCTTGGTGGTGGTGGTGGTGGTGAGAGTGTGGCCTGTTGGGCTTCCTGCCCTCCGGCCAGTCAACAGCCTTCAGCACCCGGCTGACATTCTTGCTGAACTTGGCCCTGCTCTCCTGCAGAGATAAAGCAGTCATCAGTGTGATTGCTGTCTGTGAGGTTGTCTGTGAGGCTGTCTGTGAGATTGTGTGTGAGGTTGTGTGTGTGAGGAAAGACATCTTCACACACAACCTCACAGAAAGACAGCCTCACACACCCTCACAGACAGTTGCACAGACAGACAGTCTCACACACAACTGACAGAAATGGAGTTACACACACAACCTCACAGACAGACCGTGAGGTTGTGTGTGAAACTCCGTTTCTGTGAGTTGTGTGTGAGACTGTCTGTTTGTGAGGCTGTCTGTAAGGGTGTGTGTAAGGCTGTCTTTGTGTGAGACTGTCTGTGCCATCGAAAGACATGTTGCCAGGCGCATGGTGATTACAAAAATGCAGTCTTCTACAATTTACAGTGCATTGGACCCATGAGGGATGTAGGGTTGGGGTTCAGCCCTGAACCCTAGAGGCATTTTCAATTGGCCCTTGAGATGCAAGCAACATGCCCACCTGCGCTCTCAACAGAGAAGATGAAGCACTAAAGTATCAACACACAACACAAACGCTTCTGAAGGGCTTATCCTGAGGCGATGGCCCACAGCCCTTCAAGAAAGTTTGTACTGTGTGCTGACACCTGACAGCTTCAGTCTTTCTATTGATGATGGGGCTCCTGCCCGCCTTCTCAGGAAGCATCCATAATGATTACAGAAAGGCGCAGATCTTGTGTCATATTCTGTCTCTTTCACATTTCCTGCTTGCACCTTGCTCATCATGAGCTGGAAAGCGTTTGTATGATTATGATTATTGTTATTATTATTATTATTATTGTTGTTGTTATGACTATGATTGTTATTGTTGTTGTTGTTATTAGTTCAATTATTATTAATATCATTATTATTGTTATCGTTATAGTATTTATTGCTATTATTTATTATTATTATCATAAGTATGATCACTGTTACTATTATCTTTTCTGTTATTATTTTCGCATCTGAAGGTACCTTGGCAGCCAGATCCACATAGTGCATGAGGGGCAGACCCTTCAGCCTCTGCCACAGCCCTTCAGAAGTGCCAATGGACTGCCGCCTTGCTGCCTCTGCAGGTGGCCAAAACAGGCAACAGGCACACCCTGGCCCAGCTGCTTCTCTGACCTCCTTTGGGAGCTCATTCAACCACCTGCAAATCATGCATGTGTTCATACAGAGCTCCACGTTTCTGCTTCCAATGCGTGTCTTAAACAACGTCAGCTGATTGCCAAAACAGGCAACAGGCGTAGCCTGGCCCAGCTGCTGCTCTGACCTCCTTTGGAAGTTCATTCAACCACCTGCAGGTCATCAGTCAAATGATGCAGAACTTTCGTATTCCTGCCTCCAATGCATGTTGCAAACAGCTTCAGCTGGTTGCCAGAAGAGGCAGCAAGCAAGGCCCGGCCCAGCTAAGCAAGCTTGCAGTTTGCACAGTGACTGCAACCCTGATCAATGTGATGAATCACATACACAGATGCAAGGCGCCTGAGCATCAGAGCATGCCGCTGCACTCTCAACAGCTATCAGACAGCCAGCATGCCAGAATACACAACACAACCCAGGGGTACTAGGGGTGAGGGAGGGTTCAAAACCCAGCAAAAGACGCTGTTTTCAATGCAATTCGAGGCCAACCTGACAGCCCGGCGCTTCAGAGTGACAGCCAGCAGCAAGATGCATTTGGATCTGAGCACAGCTTCCATTGGTGCAGCTCTGCTGGGGACGGCCTGAATCCCCGCCCACAGAACAGCCTTGGACAGTATGCTGTCGTGGCTTCCCAAGAACTGCTGCAGCCAGTCCACCTGCAACAGCACCTTCACTCAGACCTGCCTGACCCATGCTAACCCATGCTGACCCACGCTGAGCCATGCTGACCCGTGCTGAGCCACGCTGAGCCACGCTGAGCCATGCTGAGCCGTGCTGAGCCATGCTGACCCGCACTGACCCGCGCCAGGCACAAGAGACGCCAGTGTACAAGAGTTGATACAGAGATATGCAGCATAGCATGTTTGTTGTTGGTTGCCTCAGCGCACCAATACTTTCTTTGGTAGCGAAGATCACTTGCTGGCAGCAAGCCATTTAGTAAAGGTCCTGCTCAGGCCGCTGTACTAACAAGTCGTGTTT
>JAABUK010000646.1_pt1 | contig 71475 bp, 63 predicted proteins | sample 5559141 | NCBI WGS metagenome assembly JAABUK01 (sample SAMN10711869, study PRJNA513367) | rock metagenome | isolation source: Antarctica rocks | place: Antarctica: Victoria Land, Pudding Butte nord | collected 2016-01-03 | reverse complement strand
CTATAGTAGTAGTAATGGCCATGTAAACAAATAATCCTGAGCGGCCCTGAGCGGCCCTGAGCGGCCCTGAGAATATTAAGCCGGTATTAAGAATCCTAAATAATCCTGAGCGAGCCTGAGCGGGCCTAAGCGGGCCTGAGAATTCTTACCTAACTCTAAGCTATTTTAGCGCTCGCGAGCGGGCCTAAGCGCTCCGAGTAAACCAGGATTCTCAGAGTCGCTTGCACTTTTGTAGATGGATAGTTTTAAAGAATTCCCTAAAAGTTATATACTACTCTCGGGGTACTTATTTAAGACTATATAAAATCTTTCTAAATAAATAAACTACTTTACCTTTCTAAAAACTATAAAGTTACTCTATATAAATTATATTATTAAATAGGGCCTCTAGGAATACGGTAATAATATTAATATAGTGGATTTCTCGGTTAAATTTCGCACTAAATACTAGTAGTAATTTCTAAGACTATGACTTTAGTACTCCTAAATATATCTCGTTAAAGTTAATACCTTCTATTTATCGGAATCCTTTTACGACCTAGCGCGCTTTATATCGAGTAATATTACTAGCTAAATCTATTTTAATAGATAAAACCCAGCGGCCTAGTAGAATTTTCTTATTATTAGGCACTAGCACTAAGTCCTAAATCTATTAAACTTTATATGAATTAAATTCTTCTTAGAGTACCGCTAGTTATTATTCTTTATCTAGGTTATTTAGAGTTTTATAAATAATTATAAAAATATTAAAGATCAAATTAATATCTACTTTAATAACGTATATAACGAAACCTCGCCTAATATCCTATATTTTATTACCGATACTCTTATTATATACTTTGCCCTTAACGGGCCTGACCTTCTTCTAGGGGTTATTTATAGCGGCGTAGTTCTACGACTTCTTATATATAGGGCGTAAGGTTATTTTACCCTTATCGGTAGAGGATTCTTCAGCCTTATAACTATCGTCCGATATTTTATCTTTATTTTCTAATAATTTATCTAAAAAGGTATACTACTCTTCTTCTTTATTCTTATTTAATTATCTAGGATTAATAATTTTATCGAATATTATATAAGCTAAAACGATTATCTTTTTACCGTCTTATAAGCGGAATTTATTTATACTATTATATTTAACGAAGTAGTATTTAACGCTCTTATTATCGAGTTTCTTTTTATTAGAATTTTTATTATAATAGTATATAATATAGCCGAATATACGAAGGTATCCTATAAAGGGCCTATTACTTATTAACGCCTTATATAAAATCATAGTACTTAGACTCCTAATCGGGCTACGGTTACGGTAGTATATAATCGTTTTAATAACTTTACCCTATAGGGTTCTCGGAAGCTTAGAGTTAAATAGAATATTTCTTATATATTTAAATAATGTATAGATATATCGTTCTAACGCTCTATTCTAATTAGAGTTATATATAGTAGTAGGAATCTAATTAACTTTATATTTAACGAATAACGCCTATATCTTTCTACTTATATTTTTACTAGTATTATTATCTTTAAGGTACTAAATAGGCCTCCTAGTATTTTTAATATACTCGAAATAAAGGCCTATTATATTAACTATATCTAACTTCTTCGTAAATAAGTAAATAGTTAATTCGTTAGTAGTATTATCGAGTAGAATAAATATATAACGCTTACCCTTTAGTATATATATAATTTAACTATCGCCGGCGATATCGGTATATATTAACTCGCTTTAATCGGTGGTTTTTTTCATCTAGTCGGATCGCCTAGGTATATAAACGATAATATAGTATTAATACCCTATAATATATAGTTTATATCTTTTAATAGGTGGTTCTAGGGCTTAAAGCGATATAATTTTCTAAATATTTATTCCTTCTAATAAATACGCTAGCCTTTTAATATTATTTATATTTAAATAATAAAGCCTCTTATATTATTAAATCTATAATCCGGATTTAATTAAAGGACTAGTAATTATAGGAGGTAGAAGAAGAGGATTCGCCCTAGTCTTAAACGTAGTTAGGGATTTTCTTAAATTAAACGAGTATTTAATCCCGATACGGGTTCTAGATAAATAAAGCTCCCCCTATTTATTTAGGATATTTATTCTCTTATTAATTACCTAAAATTTATAACTATTCCGCTTTAACGTTCCTAGCGATAAGAGATTATACTTTATATTAAGAATATAATATATATTAACGAGATCTAGCTCCTTATAATTATTATTAATAAACGAGTTAATACTAATAATACTAATACTATGAATCCTATACTAGGATCCGTCCCTAATTATTACGAATTCATATCGTTTCTCTTTATATATAGCCTTATTAAATAGGGAGAAGTTATATATAATATAAATATCTACGGCTGAGTCTATCTAGAAGGTATCGTTTTTATCGTTTAATATTTTAACCTTATTTATATAGTTAGAAATAAATACTTTCTTAACTTTTTTAGCCTCGGCGGGCTTTTTACCTAAACTATTAATATAATTCTTAATTAGGAGGTATTATTTACTCTCGTATACCTCCTAACTTTCCGGCCTTTTATCTTTATAGAGGTAGTAGTAATTTTCCGTAAAATAATACCCTCTATAGCTCTTATAATTCTTTCTTTCTTTATATAACTTATTATTAAATCTATTTTTTCGACGATCTCTATTATTTTTACCCTTCTTATAGCTAGGATTTATAGAGTTATTCCTAGATCTTAATCTATAGTTAGAAGTATTACGATTTCTACTCTTATTATTTCTATATTTATTTTACTTTCTTAATGTTAACGCCTTTAAATCCTATCGGCGATTATTATATTCTAGGAGTTTATTAAGTATATCGTCTAAAATAAATATCGTTTTATCTCTTTTAACTAGACTCTATATATTAGCGACGTATATATATAATTTAGGGTTAATTCCTACCTTAAAGTATAACGCTAGTATTTATTCGGGTAATAGAGTTCCTATATTAGCGAGCCTCTTTTAGTACGTCTTTATATAGTTCCCGTACTCTAGTAAGGACTTAAAATCATCCTAGTCTTTACGAGTAATTTAGTATATATATAAATCGACGGTCTACGCGTTAAAATACTCGAAAAGTTAGTAAAGAATATTCATCGCCTTAATATTATTCGTAACGCCGGCGATATAGGTCTTTAGGTTCGGTTCTAGGTTAAATAAAATATAGTTATATACTATTTTATAATTATTCTTTTATTCGTTTAGTTTTTTTTAATATTTCTTTTTAACTACTCTATACTCCTTCTTCTCTTCCGGCGTAATAAATAGAGCTTTATATAATCTTCCTTTATTATCTCGGTATATTAATATTCTAATTAGCGGATCTAGGGCGATAGAATATTAATATTTTTCTTTATTAATAATATACCCCTAGACTTTTTTAGCCTTTAAAATAGTAGTAATATCGACCTTTTATAACTCCTAGTTACTTTTACCCTTTAATTTAAGGATCTTTATATTATTATTACCTCCTATTATACCTGAGAGTAATATAGATAAGGAGTAGTTAATATTAGGGATTTTAGGGATTTTACTTTTAAAGTAGCGGTATAAAAAACGTAAAACACCGTTATTTCTTTAACGGCTCTCTAGCTCGCCCTAGGAATACACTAAATAAATTATATAATAGGTACGTTATATACCGGGCTTATAACCCGTTAGTAACGTCCATAGGTATGGTTCTTCTATATATTGATGTAGTTCATTAAGGAGTAGTAACTATGGTAGTTACCAGCTATGTATTATCTCAAGGGGCTTGCCCTAGCCCTAAGCCAAGACCTGCTTAGTAAGCCAGGCTGACGGGGAATGGTAGTTGCAATCCAACGGTTAGGGAGATGGGCGCTGTGGGGGCGACTTATATTATAGAATAGGACGATGGCTGTGCGGTTGTTTTGATTATTGTGTTTTAAGCTTGAGATTGGTGATGTGTCGAAGATGATTTTTGTACGTACTGACTTTATACTCGCTTGGCTCTGTCCTTACATGACTGTATCGGTCCGTATTGTAGCCAGTACATCAGGAGTGAGGTGATCATCAAGCAACAAACCTTTCCTCCGATGGCGCGAAACCCGTACGGCGGGCCGAGGTCCTTGCATTGCTCTATACCTGTCTCAATCTGATCTACAGCCGTGCGTATCCTTCGACATGGGGTACGTTGAACCCTATCCTCAGCATGTAGTGGATGAAATGCACATAAGCTTCGGGTATCCGGTTCGGAATTTGATCTTATAGATCATTGAAAGCGAGCGAACAGAGACGATTTTTGAGCAAGATATGGGATGCTCGTGGCGGCTTTGGAGGTCGTGAAGAATCAATATCATGAGAACGAGGCCATTTGGCAGAGGAGGGCGAGAGGTGTGTCTGAGGGGCTGTGATGGGGACGATTTTTATGTGCAGTTTGATGATGTGACGGATGTTTGAGATAGATGTGGAATCTGGAAATGAGGGTTGTTTGAGAAATACAGGGGGAAGAGCAAAGAAATCCATGTAGGCGGATGGGTACTGTGAATAGCAATTGCTTGGATTGGGTAATACGGCAGGGTCGTATTTAGTATGCAAAGAAAGGAAATAGGTGATCCATAATCACCAAAGCTGAGTCACGGTAGCACGATTCGTAGCTCGAAGTTGAGTTTTAAAGCCAGATGGTTCGCTTGATTTAGCTTCGCTTTGTTCTTTGAGTCATGATACTAACTTCAAAGATTGACAATATTTTTCTGGATCTGGTGACTGTCGTTATCAACAATTGAAAGTTGAACACGCTCGCTAAACGTTCTTCTTTGACAGCCTTCTTGATCCGCACTCTCACCGTAACGTCCACGAGCGCCTAAGGGGTAGCTTATGTATCATATTGCGCTCCGGGTACGTATCAATATTATCCCAACCGTGCTCAGTGACGTACGGAAGACCTCGTACGGAAGACCTCGCACCACGCACTAGACTGAATTCCTATCAACCATTTGCTGCTCTAGATAATCTACGTCCCCGCCAAATCACACTCCAACTCTACCTTGTCATAACATTGGGCCAGCGCTCACTTAAGATGCAAATCCACGAACCGCCTAATCCCCTTCAACATATCAACTATATGCGCCCTCTCCCCCATCCGGTGCGATTCCCTTGGATACGTCACAAACTCGCACGGTACCCCATAATGCAAGCAGCCCCTATGAAATGCCACTTCCTGGCTCAATGGGACCCTCTTATCCTCCTCCCCATGCAAGATCAATATTGGCGTCTTTACGTTCTTCATGTTCCCTAGCGCGCTGCCATGTCTACTCTTTGTATCTTCTGAAGTAGAGGTCCAGGGAGCGGAGCCAGCGAGTCCAGTCTTGAACCAGGGCGCGTCCGAGGACATGCATTGCAGGTCCCAATCTGAGACGCCAGCGCAGCAGATGGCGCCTTTGAAGTGGAAGTCGTTCTTTGTCACTGCAAGTAAGATAGAAAGCCGCCTTGGGAATAGCCTCCGACGACCACTTTCTCTACATCAACCAGACCTTTTTTCACCCTATGATTCAACAGTGTAGTCACGTCGTTATAGTTATTTGTTCCTATTGCTCCTCGTGCTTGTGAAGCGTAGTCCTCCTCATACCCACTGCCACCGCGGTAGTTGGGACAGAGGACGCCGTAGCCTGCTGAGACTAGCATGGGATAGAGTTCAAATACACCACCAATGCTTTCTTCAAAAATCTTACTGCTTTAGACGATGATCAAGATGACAAGAGTGCTTTGGGAAAGACGTACCACCACTGTGGCCCCGCATCATTGAACAACCCCGACGTCAATTGGTGCGCCGAATATTCCTTCCCCAGCTCAGCTATCCATAGTGCCGATAATACATGCTCTCCTTTCCTCGCAATAGGTTTGCAGGCGTAAACGCAATGTTTCCCTGACCGTGAGATGCGCACGTCTTGCGGGACTTCGAGGTCGGCCAGCTGGTTCGCGGTCAGCTCTCGTGTTTGGTTGATGTCCATGGCTATTGACTGTATCTAGATAATCATGGGGAACTTCGGGTAATGGAAGAAATACGATTACTTGGGTTGCTTCTGGGATTGATTCATTTCGGACGGTGTCTGTGCTCAAACGCGGGGATGGCCGTGATAGGCTTCTCATGTGACCGAGTTCACCATATTGTTACTATCGGATGATTCAATGACTTTTAGCTTGTACTGCTGAGCTTTATTGATATCTAGTAAATGTGGTCAGGATAGGGCGGTAATTGACACGCTAGGTTTCGCGCGTTGGCAGATCAATTTACAGGAACGATCACTTGCGTCACATCACAAAGCACGATTGCACCTGCTTCTTGGTCTATGGTGGTACAGTTTTGTTTCATTCTTGATACCCTGTCATCCACCTTTCAAATAAAACAAAGTTCCCCAGCGCCTGCTCCACAACTCCCCTCCACCAACCTCAACTCTAACCCCGACAATCCGTCCTCTATGCAGACTGGTATCTGCCATCCCCAATAACCCCAACATTCTCATCAACCTCCCCCTCCCAGTCAGCTACACTCCCAACCATCAAGTCCATCAATCCCCTCTTGTCATTTGGGACCGGCAAGAAAGTAAAAGTAAATTTATACTCCTCGGGAGTGACATTCCAAACACCAGCGTTAACCACCAAGGGGGTGTTAGGGGGAGGGGGAGGAGAAGGAGTGGAGATGTCCACACCGCTATCGCTGACCTCCGAAGGGAAAAGGGAGCGAATAGAATCCGCAATTGCCCGGATACGGTCACGACTACCCGGGAGCCCTATGAGCAAGAGTTCTTCTTGCTCGTAACGGCGGGCCCCAGGACGCCTGGTGGAAAATTTCCCATTGCTGTGGGCGGCACAGTTGGCGGCAGCGGTTGGTGAGTAGACCTTTTTGGCGGTTAGGAAGCTGAGAAGGAGAATGGGGGCAGGTGGTGAGTGACCTACTTGCGGTGCCGCGTTCAAGTACGCAGCGGGAAGGGCGGGGCGGGTGCGAGCTGGGAGTAACGCGTCGGCGTAGACGGTGCTAGAGGAGTTCGAGAGGGCTGCTGCTATTTTGGCCATGGAGGCTTTGATGCTTGAGGCGGAGCCTTGAGCGTCGAGAGGGAGGCCGGGCATGGTGATGATGATGTGGTGGATGTTTCAGAAGATTCGAGGTGGTAGATGCTGGATGCTAGATGCTAGATGGTATGTTTGGTTTGTATGATTGATAGAGATGCAGAGATGTGAGTTGTAGCTGATAGAGAGAGAGAGGAAAAGGGGCTCGAGTGAGTATTTATCCCATCTCTCTGCCTTATCAAGCCATAATGAAAGTCAAGGCGGTCGTTGACTCACTTGAAATTGAATTATATTTATTCGAATATTTATTCGAATATCAAGGATATGTCTTGGGTACGAGCTCCATGGCATGGTTGTCTCCACCCTGCGGTGCGGTAGCAAGACGGAAGGCGCTCGGTGACGAGTGACGAGGCTGAGAAATTCGAATATATATTTAAGGGTGACCGTTGCCAAGTAGTGGTTTATGCAACATTTGAATTTCCGCAGCCACAGTGGGGACCACTTGGGGAAAATGGCACTGATGGTGCCGCTATTGGCGAGATCGCTTTTCCAGAATGTTCGAAGAATCATGCGTAGGTTTGGTAATAGAGAGAGGCCCCGTAGATCCATGGATCGTTAGGTTTAAGTTAATAGTGGTTGATCTTGTGATTTGACTGGCTCCTCATAAGATTCATAGTTTTATCTTGCACGTCCGATCGCCGTTGCCTCGCTGCTCGAAAAATTTATTATGATCTCCCGTGTGGCTTTTAGCTAGTTTTCATTTCTTGCGGAGAAAAGGTAGTGAACCACGTTACAATGTTACTTCTGTCTCAAGAGCCTAGCAACTTCATAACCTTGAAAAGTCCAATTTTACAGCTCTGAGAAGGAATCTTGTTCTTATGCAACCAATAAGGATAGAAGCAAAATATTCGAGTAAAACAGCAATAGCGTGAATCTTCAGCAGGTGGATCCAACAAGCGAGGTTTGCGACCTAACTTTGGGCTATAAGCTGGTATTTTCCTTTCCTACCTTCATACTTTCTCGAGCGGCTCTGGAAGCGCTCTCAGTTGTGTGATTTCCAGTTCAACCTCTGATCCTCGAGCGTGAAACCCCTTTGCTGCTCGTCTCCGTCTCTCACAGCGATGCCTCCCTCGTGGTAACATTAGAGGCTCGGGCCGGAGAGACAGAGCAATCACACACAGGGTCTCTGGCAAGTATACTTTTCAAAACCTTCACCGCCAGCCCCCCCTTCAACCCCCCTTTCCCCTCTTCCCTTCCCGCATCACTACCTCCTCCGCTCCATCTCCATCTTTGTCCCACATCTCCCCATCCCCCATCACCACTTCTTCCCCCTCTTCTCCCACTTCCAGCCCTTCTTCCTCACCGCCCCCTTCACCACCTTCACTCCTCTCCCCCGCTCCACGCTCAGAACCCTTTACACCCCTCTCCAACCCCTTCCCCTCCGTAAGCAACCACTCCGCCACCTCATTCTTCTCATTCATCTCAGCCTCATACACCGCGTCATGACCAGCGCTGTTGATCACCGTCACATCTGCTCCAGCGCCCACAAGGGCCTTCACCGCCTCGAGATGCCCGTTAAGTGCGGCCCAGTGGAGGGGTGTGTTGCCCGATGCGTTCTGGAGGTTTAAGGAGATGGTGGAAGAAGGCGTAGAAGATGGAAGGGCGAGGAGTGATTTCAGCGTCTCTATATATGGCTTAGCGAGGCCCAATTGATTCATGGCGGTGATGTAGTAGTACCAGTATGCCCATTCGCACTCGCCATATGCAGCATGCCATTGCCGCTGCGCGTATCTACAGTCGCAGCGAGGACTGCGGAGGGCGTGGTGGAGAGGGTTTTGGTGAGGATGTCAATTTCGGCCAACAGATCTGAGGTCGAGCCTGTGCGGGCGAGGTAGAGGAGGTCGTCGATTTGGTCTTCGGTGCGTGTGGGGAGGGGGCCTGTGGGCATGGTTGTTGGGTAGAGTGGGCGGTTTGAAAAGGGTATTTACGGGTGTGGGATTGATGTGTAAACAATTGAGGTGAATTTTCTACTACTACTACGAAAGAACTCGGCTTCTATAGCTTATGTTGTTTATTGGGTTTTATCTGACTGTGGCTTATGCCCTCGATGTTGAGGTATCCCCGTCACCATGCTATCCTACAATTCCTCAGAAAAAAACCTCCAGCCAAACGCCGTGCTTCACATCAAGGGTATAAACAATAAGATTTGTCTAGTTCAGATCTGTCCTCAATCCCTCAACCAAGCCCTCCTCTTCTCCTCCTTCCTCTCCTTCCTCTTCTCCTTGAAAGCCTTCAGTTCCTGCTTACTCAACTTCTTTCCACTCCTCTCAGCCTTCAAGCTCTTTCCATTATGACTATTAGCCGCTGCATCCACATCAAAAAACGCGCTCATCTGTCTCTTGCTTTTGTTCTCGTCATTGTGATTTTCTGGGTTAATTGTATGCGGTTGCCATTTCCCGGTGAAGCGATTGAAAACCCCAGTCGCTGTGTAGATCGCCGCTGGATCTGAGCCAGCGGGGTTTCCGTTGACGTCCTCGGCTGTGGTAGGGTCTTGGGCGTATGGAGCTGTAGGATCGTAGTCGCCGTGGATGGCGGGGTCGTAGCCGCCATATGGCCGCTGCTGCTGTGGCTGTTGTACTTGTTGTTGAGGTGATGGAGGCGATTCAGTTCCTGGTGCTTTTGGTGTTATTCTGTCATAATTGCCTACGCCAGGTGCTGCAGGCTGAGAGGCTCCCGGTACGCGTGGGTTAGTCCATTGTGATTGGCGAGTGAATCGATTGCAAAAGTAATAGGCTTGGGCGTTGTCATCCCACACTGCGTCCCACCCGTCGTCTGGTGGTGCTTCGGTAGGGAGAGGAGGTGCAGTCTGGTTAGGTAAGGGCGGTGTTGATCTTGACTTCTTGTGAGTAGAATCAGAGACGAGGTTCTCCACCTCTTGTACCTGCCCCTCTTCTTTTCCCTGCATGCCCTCCTCTTTACCGCGGTCTGGTGAAGCGTCCGCGGCTTCACCACGGCTAGAGCTGGGCTCACCAAGATTACCCTTTGGAGTAAACATTGACGGCGACTTTTTTGATGTAGCCGAGTCGCCAAGCTAGTGGCAAAAGAAAATGTTATAAGATCCGGTGAAAAGTAGTAGCAATTGCCGGGCTTGATAATGGGTAGTAGGTGCTTAGTAAGCCCGATCTCGGTTTCACCCGGACATAACGGCAATCTAGGGACGATCTTGGCTAAGCTTGTTCCTGCGAGTGCCCCTCGGTACGTACCTTAAAGTACTCTAGTCAAAGTTTTGTCTGTCACCTGCAGCTTCCTTTTCCTCCAGGCGAGCTTCTCCCCCTGTGAAAATTCTGAATATGACTTGCTGACACTCACTGTGTTCTCTCCATCCTTCCCATCCTCCCCAGACTTCCCGACTTCTTGTCTCTGCACAAAGTTGTCCCCGTTTTCTTGAAAGATCCGGCCTAGGAACATCGCCATAATGGCTACCCTTAAGCATTTGTTTTACGAGGGCATTATCAACAAGAAAAATGAAATTGTACTCTTCTCCGCCACGGCCATCGCCCTCTATGGCTATGACCAGGGTATGATGTCCCTAATCAATACCAACTATGACTACCTTGAGACCATGGGCATTAACGGCGAAGACCCTCTTGTTGGTATCATCGTTTCGGTGTACTACCTTGGTTGCGCCGTGGGAGCCGTATTTGCTGCTCCGCTCGCAGACAGAGCTGGCCGGAAGCCAAGTATCTTTGCTTCTTTGTCACTCACAGCATTGGGTAACCTGTTCATGTTCATTGCCGGGTTGGGGTTTGAGAAGGGCGCCATGACTCTTATGTTCTTAGGTCGCGTCATCATGGGCATTGGTGTTGGAGGAATTGATGCCGTTATACCGGTCTATTCCTCTGAGCTGAGCTCGGAGGGTGGACGAGGCGAGGCATTGGCAAAGGAGTTCCAATCCAACATCTTCGGCCTGAACATGGCCTTCGCCATCAACATTGCCGTCACAAATAGCCTTGGCAAGGACAACCAATGGGGTATGACATTGCCCATCCAATTTGAATGAACCTCTACTTATCTGTCTCAGCATGGCGTATACCCATCATCGCAATGCAAATCTACCCCGTCCTCCTCCTCTCCGTCATTTACCGCCTGCCTGAAACCCCACGTTGGTTCATCTTGCACGAGAGAGACGAGGACGCTAAAGCTGCATTGGCCGACATCTACGGCGAGGACGAAAGCAAGGGCAAATTCGACGAGCTGAAAAAGGCATCCGAGGAAGAGAGCCAAAGCTCGATAGACTTTAACGACATGATATGGCCTGGTAGCAAGCAATTTCACCCTACAATGGTTACCGTCATGGGACAAATCAACCAAGCCTTGACGGGCTATGGAGCAGTCAGTGTCTACGGTCCCCAGATCTTTGCGCTACTTGGTCTGGGTGTACAGGAATCTGAGTTCCTCACGCAGGGGAACTACATTTCGTACTTCTTCCTCATGACTTTCGCCTGGTTACTCATAGACCGCATCGGCAGACGTATCATGATGGTTGGCGGGGCTTTCGGGCTTTTCCTCTGTTTCCTGATATTGACCTTGCTGGGTGGTCTTGCGCAAAATGCGGACCAGCTTCAAATCCCTGACCTACCAATCGCTATTGTCGGCAGCACTGTGCTATATATCGCGACAGGTATCTTCGGCATTGGCTGGCTCTCCCAAGTCTGGTTAATCCCTACGGAAATCTTCCCCTCAACATCTCGGGCTCAGGGCTCTGCCATCTCGGTTGTCATCTGGGGTCTAGCCAACTTCGCAGTCACGCTTCTCACGCCTATTGGCTTCAACAACCTCAGCTACTGGCTATTCCTCGTCTTTGCATTCACGAACTTGTTCGCTGCATGGTGGACGTGGGCATACACGCCTGAAACTGGTGGCAGGTCTTTTGAAGAAAACCAGCAATTCTTTGAGGATGCCAAGGCGCATAACACTTGGCTTGTTACTAGGGTTAACAAGGGTGAGTTCAGAGGTATGCCGAAGGGCGAGAAGGGACAGGATGGAGAGAACGAGCCCCTACTAGGGAATGGGTCATGATCTAGATTACAACACGAGAATTAGAGAGCTTGTATCGTGATCTCTATGTTTTTTTGTGGTATTGAAGGTATAGATACTTCTCCAAGCGGAGCTTGTGAGATAGAAGCGTAGCAAAGAAAAGTAGATTTTTGGGGGTGACTTCACTTTATGCCCAAAATCTTCAGCAATGGCGGCTATAACTTTGCCCCTTTATATCCCATAAGACTCAACCATCCACCAGCATCCACAGCAAAACTCACACCCATCGCCACTCCAAATAACACAAAAACGTACAAGAAAAGCGCGAAAAAAAGTGCCGGAAACTCGATCTTGGACGCCTGTTAGATCCAAGCCTGAATTAGACTAGCGCCGTTTGCTGATAAGCATCCAACCCCCGCATTTGGGGCAGAATTGATACACTTTCACGCTCAACCTGCAGGAAAAGTGATCTGGAGTTGAAAATTTAAGAAACAGAGCCATTGGTATCGATTAAGCTAGCGTGGCTAGTGCCACAGCATTGATATATGTATGACTCGCGGCAATCGCGCTAAGCATTTTCTTTGTTTTGCGAGCAAACATCCTAACGTCATTACTTCTCTAACTTGCCATCTTTTGCTATCGTAAAGGCAATATGTCCACTGAAGATGCTCCTAATTCAGAGTCAGTGACGTATCAAAGTGGGCGCATAGGGCAATGTCCACCAGATCTACGGATTTTGCACTTTAATGATGTCTATCATATTGAGTAAGTTGATACGAGTTTTTGTTGATCATCAATGTAGCGTTGCACTAATGGCTTGAAAGAGCCGGCTCGGCAGAGCCTGTTGGAGGCATCTCACGCTTTCAAACAGTATCCAACCGTTACCGCTCAGATCGGCAATTCGCTGATCAATCAGACCTAATCACGCTCTTCTCTGGGGACGCGTTCAACCCTAGTCTCGAAAGCTCGGTCACTAAAGGTAGGCATATGGTGCCTGTCTTGAACAATCTAGGCACCGATGCGGCCTGTGTGGGAGTGAGTATGGAGCCCATTTTCTAACAATGGTCACCCCTTGCAGTGGTCACGTGCCTGACTTTCGCCACTTGTAGAATCACGACCTGGACTTTGGTGTCTCTCAATTCAGACATCTACGGAACCAATGCCATTTTCCATGGCTGTTGGCGAATGTTTATGACCCAGGACTAGGAGATGATAAGATCTTGGGTGACTGCCCGAAGACGGCTATGCTGGAATCGTCCAATGGGATCAAAGTAGGATTGATTGGACTTGCAGAGCGAGAATGGTATGTAGAAAGGTTTTGCAAGTGTAAAGGCTCTCCAGGTGTAACCTTTTGGACAGGTTAGACACCATCAATGCTCTGCCACCGCATCTTATCTACAAGTCCGCTTCAGAAACAGCAAACAAATTAGTTCCCGAACTGCGCTCTCAAGGCGCCGACATAGTCATTGCACTGACGCATGCTCGAGAGCCAAGCGATCTCAAGCTGGCAGAGAAGACAGCAGCCGGTCTGATCGACCTGATCCTGGGTGGTCATGACCACTTCTACGGCCATCACTTCAAGAATGGCACCCACATCCTGCGCTCTGGTACCGACTTTAAACAACTCAGCTACATTGAAGGCCGTCGGAAACCAAAAACCTGTTCAGGGTGGGACTTCGACATCATTCGCCGCGACATTACCCGTGCAATCCCGGAAGACGAAGCCACCATTAAGCTTGTAGACAGGTTGACGTCAAGTCTCAAAACTAAGCTCGAGAAGCCAATCGGCTACACTGCCGTGCCTCTGGATGGGCGGTTCACTACCGTTCGAACTCGAGAGAGCAATTTGGGCAACTTCGTCTGCGACCTGATTCGCCATTTCTACGATGCTGACTGCGCTCTCATGGCCGCCGGGACGATCCGTGGTGACCAGATCTACCCACCTGGCGTACTGCTGCTGAAAGACATACTGAACTGCTTTCCTTTCGAGGACCCTGTAGTCGTCCTTCGCCTCAAAGGAAAAGCCATTCTTGAAGCGCTCGAGAATTCGGTCTGCCTGGTCCCAGCGCTCGAAGGCCGATACCCACAAGTCTCAAATATTCAGTTCAAATACAATCCCGCACTTCTCTCCGGATCGCGCGTGCTATGGGCGATAGTCAACAATGAGCCGCTCAATCTGGACAGAGATTACACTTTGGCCACAAGAGGCTATATGGGACGTGGCAAAGACGGCTACGATTCTCTTCTCGTCCGTAGTGAAGGTGGCGTTGCCGAAGAAATCGTCTCCGAAGAGAACGGCATCTTGATCAGTATGGTGCTGAGGCAGTATTTCATGTCGCTCAAAGTTCTCGGTAAATGGGCGCGCTGGTCACCAAGCTTGCATAGGCATTGGGGTGGCGTGAACGACAAGCTACACGCTGGAGGCAAGGTGAAGCGGCCCGGGTCGCCAGAAAATACGAGAAGGGGACTTAAGCATCGATACACCGGAAGCGTCACTGTAAAAACGGAGAAAGTAAAGACGGATGTTGACGGCAAGCTCGTCGACTCAGATACGGACGACGAAAGGGACGCAGAAGAAGATCATCCTCTTGCCTCCTCTGTCGCTAGTATTGGGAGCTTGGACGACCAGAAGCAGAGGGATCTGCACCTTGCGAGGGTGTATACGAGACGATGGATGAACCTGGCTGGAATTGAAAGAATGGGTGTGGGTATGGTGGGAGACGTCGATTCCGAGTGGCAGCTACCGCATTGGACGCAGGGCATTGCGCCGAAATTGGAGGGCAGGATTTTGATTGAGGGCGATAATGATACCGGATGTAATTGAATGCCGAAGAAACGCGTAGACGAGATACGGACTTTATGAATTCTTCAACTTTGATGTTTCAAGTTGCAACGCGCTCGCACAAGTCTTGGTGCCATACTTGAAAGTCTAGCCTGATGTGGCGTCCTCATAAGAGAATGCTGTCGCACTCGCGAATGGCTCACAACATGAGGTGAGTAAACAGGCTTACAAACAGAGAAAATGGCTCAAACCTCACTCATGAAAAGAAATTTTGGACCTAATTCTTGAGACAAGAGCGGCCGAGTTCCAGAAAACGTTGACAAAGAGCAGCAATGTGTACATTTCCGCTGATCTTGAGCAGCAATACTTGGCAATCTTCGAGCAAATGAGCATCAATCAGGTTAACCCTGCTCATGGGTCTATTGTAGCGTTAACGCATCATTTCTTCAACATTCTCTCGAATTGCCTACTAGTTTGGATACACTTACCCTTAACTCCTAATGAATGTATCAGAATCATAGTCACAGTCATCTCGTAGCCAAAAACCCCTGAATCACTGAGCGAGCCTTTTGAAGGAAGGGACCCCAGAGATTACTGTACTGTCTGAGAAGCCTGATAGACCCGTCAAAGTCTTCTTCAAGGACATCACAATGTTTGCGTATGAGTTGGGCGTCTTCGGTGATCCAGAGGACATTGCAGAGGGGTCTAAAGATTTCGGAGATTCTCGCGAGGAATAGAAACTATTCGACCTGGTGATCTGTCACGGGGAGGTGCTGGAAGTGCAGGAAAGCTATGGCGGCAAGACCAACGCGACGCGGATGAGATGCGGTCAACCGATTCTAGCCATGGATCGGATCAAGGTATGTATACTATCCCAGCGTCTGTCTCAGGCTAGCGTCGCAGAGCGAACCGCCAGGCACAATCTACACGAAGAAACATAGTTCTTTTTGCTCTTGAGACCTTTTTCGGGGTCAGATATAGGTCTGCTAACTCGAGGTCATCTGATAGACCGGCGGGACCCTGATCATACGACTCGAGAAGCTCGACGCTTGGACATGTGTAAAGCTAGTCCACCTTTTTGAATTCAATTCAATCGCCGATATCAAGCTATACAGCTCAAAGAAGCAGGATACCACGAGCAGTATGTGCTATCTCGTTGCACGAGATATTCAGACTGCAAATTTCGCAGCAGTCGCTGCCGTTGGCGAGTGGAAAGAAGCCTGGAAGAATGCCACATTCCCTACCTACGAAAAGAGCAATACAGGTGCTGGTTCCGAGTCGGATGACAACACGGCAGTAGAGTACGAGGTCTCGAGACTGAAAAACGAATCTAGTATTGTAGAGCCTGAAGGACAAGCACACGTTTTGCGTGATACAGAAGAAAGCTCTTGCAATGGCTTTGAGGGACGCAAAGCTGGTGATGGCGGAAGCTGAGGAGTCATGGGGATGGATTTGATAGCGGTTTTTTGCACGCAGTCCTGAATACTGTTGTCCGGCAGATATGTCCCAAGAGATAGAAAAGATCATGACAATCGCGTGCAAAATTGCATTCTTTCAATTCTTGAGTCCCACGACTCACCTCCAACATCTCTCAAATTGGGAAGTGAGCCATCCCTGGCCCTCGTCCTGTAGAAGAAAGAGCAGAAAATTTTACACTGGCGCTGATGCATTGGGCGATTGGCGGTAAGTATCCGTGACAATTAGAAAAATGAGACTCAACTGCTCAATGGATGGGTTTGTTTGTGGCTGGTAACCCATGCAAATGGTAAAGATGACGCTCATGTGCTTCTCTAGAAGCCATACCCATCGCTCATCTCCCTTAGTGCTCGACCAGTTCCCGGCTCAAAATTGGGTGAAGTGGTACCCTTTCCGCTTGTCGTTGGGATCATTCGGTAACATTGCCAGCTCGAAGACCACGGAATTCATGGCCTTACAGCTCTTTCGTAGGGTTGTTTGGTATGGTCCTAGATTGAATCTCGCCCTAAGTGGTACCATAGAAGCTTCATCCCCATTATACCGTCGCCCGGGTATCCTTGGAATAATCTTCGTGTCGCGCATTTATCGTAGGGTCACGCTCATTGCAATTGGTGGTTGGCTCCATAGCGACGGCCCAGTTTGGAAAAAATTGCTTTCTACAATAGTGATACAGTGCCTATACAAAAACTCTCATCATAACATCCCCTTCCTGGCCAACTCAATCTTCCTCGCCGCCTCACCCTGTTTCCACCCTCCCTTGCTCACACATATAGCACTACCCTCCCCCAATTCGACTTTATCCTCGACGGCTGGGAACTGGCACGGGCAATGATGTGGGAAGTGCACGCACGCCAGCGTGGCAGGGCAGAGGTAGTTCGAGCATTGTGCTGAAGCAATGTGTTAGCGACTGAACTCTGTAGGAGTAGGCGTCGGAATGACATGTGCTGCGCGTACCGGCTTCATAATTCTTCTGATACCACTCTGAATTGCTGGGCACGTTCTGCTGTTGCTGCTGCTGATGTTGCTGATGTTGTGGCTGACCTCCCTGGTTGAACATCTGCTCAAAGAACTGGAATTGGGCAAATGATAATCCTGCAAGAGAGCAGAGCAGAAGAAGTAGAGTCTGCATTGTATGATGTGTGTGAAATACAGCGCAATATTGGTGACAGCGAGGACAGTTTCAAGGAAATCCATAGGGCTGAGCTAGTAAATCATTATCACGCTAAGAACATCCTCCCCTTCAATCATCTCTTCCATTTCTGCAGTCCATTGACCCCCAAGAATGCCTCCCCCACGATTACGCTCCACGCCAGTGGCAACATCCTGCCTAACATGCCTCCGTCCCGCACCCCGCCAACTCTCCCTCCTCCCTCTCTCCTTCCTCCGCCCTGCCTCCCACGCCTCCCAAGGTCGCGCCAACAAGGCCGCCCCTGGCCCCGGAAAGCGTCTCGGAGCCAAGAAAGGCGCCTCAGAGCTCGTCGTACCAGGCAACATAATTTTCCGCCAACGCGGCACACATTGGTTCCCAGGTGAGAACTGCGACATGGGACGCGATCATACGATTTTCGCAAAGGAAAAGGGCTATGTTACGTACTACAGGGATCCCGATACGCATCCGAAGCGAAAATATATTGGGGTTGTGTTTGAGCGGGGCATGAAATTGCCTGTGCCGCGGAATGCGCCGAGGAGGAGGAGGCTGGGGTTGGTGGGGAGGGAGAGGGAATTGAGTACTGTAGCGGCACCAACAGCACCTGTGACGGAGACGGAGGGGTTGGAGGTGGGAGGATTGGTGGGGGCGCAAGGGACAGTGAGGCAGCAGTCGAAGAAGGCAAGGGGGAGGGTACCTGAATTGAAACATATGGAGTTGAGGCCAGGGTATCAGTATCGGGATAGTAATTGGCACATTGGGAGAGCAGCAGAAAGAGCGAAGGTGGTGGTCAGGGAGTATAAGAGGGGTGATAGGTTTCTGGCTTGGAGGAAGTTGAATGCGAGGAAGGCAAGGAATGCCGAGAGGAGATCGTTGGGTGGGAGGAAGAAGAAGGGGAGTTCTAAATGATACAGGTTCGAGTGAATGGATGATGAAGTTCCAAATTGTATTGGAAGTGGAATATCAGCCATACATGCCCAGCAAAGGCTTGCATTCTGATACCATCGACACATGGGATTGGTGGTCCCAGAAAGCTCGGAACTGCTGGTCTTGTCGATATAACATCTGTCGATCCAGACATACTGAAATCCTTCTGAAGCTGCGAGTAAGCAAGAGCGAACTATCGTTTCATATCCGGCAAGCTTCCTAGACTCAGGTTTCGAGAACACTTGATACGATAAGTCCTCCTTCCCCCAGGTGTGGGAGAGAATGGCGTATTTGGAGTAGAAGAGTCCGCGTATCTAGCAGCCGCATCGTGAGAAAACATAGTCAAATTTCTTACGGGTGCGCGTATGACGCTAAAAGAGTGGGTGCAACTGCCACTGTAGCCATTATACATATGTAGCATCCGCTTAGTCATGCACCATTTGGCACGATTAGCCAGCAATGACTGTGTGAGCCTTTCAGTCCCAGAAATCAACAAAAATTCGTCCAGATTTGAACGTCAACGGCCTCACATGGCTTTCGGTACCAGAGCTTGCCCAAAAAATATTACCATCTCCCAATCGGTCTCTAGAATGAGGTATTATGACGCGGCGCTAGGACATGCCGTGGACATCACAAACTGTACTCTACAGGCCGGACCATAGTTGCTTCAAACGCAGGTATGGATCCTGAACGACTCATATCGGATTGATGAACTGTTTCCTTTGGCCTGTGCTGAGATCGTCATACACCCGCCGCTCCTGAAATGGTAAAGATCATGCATAAGCCATTTTCTTCCTGGGAAGCGTCGTTACTGATGGATCCCCAATCCTCAAAGCACTACCGACTACACTGTCCCCCATGTGCTCTCCGTACACCATCCTGGTTGCACCGACATTTTTCAGCATGCCACCCACCGCTGCGTTGCCAGAGCAGCCAACCAGCAACGGCGCTTCGAACGCTTTTGCGGTCTCCACAGGGCTCAAGCTTGTCCACCGTCCAAGCTTCCAATACCCCAAGAATAGGGCAAGCAAGCAAAGCAGGTTCAACAACATCGCAGCAAGAGCAGCACAATACCATGCCATATGACTCTCGTACACCGTCTGCGAGTAAGCTCTTGTGGCTGGTGCGAGCTGACTGGAAGTTGACGCCGAGGCATTGATGGCAGAGCAAAACATTATCTCGCGGATGCCGTTGAAGATGTCCTCTGTCGGATCTTGCCACACCGCGTCGCATTCTCCGAGATCGTTCTTCTTCAGATTGTAGGCGTGACCTACGAAGCCAGTCGTCATATCTGCCGATGTGATAGATCCCTGGCTCTTGCTTGTCCACAGGTCTGCAGCTGCTTGGAGAATGCCGCCAATCGTGGAGGGATTAGTGCCACCAATGAAGGTATCCTCGGCCGGCGGATATTGCATCTGTATGGTCTGGTTGTCTGCCTGTAGCTGCCTTGCTAGGCTGACAGTGCCGTTCGTAAGTGTCATTGGGTATCTGACTTTGGCTACTCGGAGCGTGCAATGCTTCTCATACAGAAAGGTGTTGCAATTGTCTGACTTGATATCCGGATTTGAAGTTCCGTTCGTTGTATCACAGTCGATGGTAAAAGCACCACTATCTTCAATGGGATCTCCTGTAACGTTGAGCCACATCATGTTCTGGAAATTACCTTGCCCAACTGTCCAGGGAATGATGCTATCATTGCAGGCTATATCGAAGCCAGCTCCTTCCAACATGGTATTGTATGACCCTTTAGTATTGTTGTACATCAACCCAATAGGCGCTCGACTTTGATAGTCTGTGATGATCTTGTGGAACTGAGGAGTCGGGAAGTAGTCCTCGATGTGGTCCGAAGTTATGCCCGTGAAGCCGCTGGGTAAGGGGCCTGGAGCAAGCTGTGCAGCTATTGTCGTATTGACATTGTAAGTTCGGTCAATTGGGGAAATGGCTCTTTGCAACAGCGGGCCATCCGCAATGGTAATGATGAAGCTAAGAAAGCTAGCTAGTGCAACGCGATTGAAGTGCCGTCCACAGGTCATAGCAGCAAATGCTGACGTTCCAGCGCTCCAGTATCGGTGCAGATCTGCAATCACTGTGTTGCTGTCTAGTGATTTTAGCCACCAGCTGATATTGACTCCATCACCCATTATGAAGCGGATGCAACCATTGACAATGCCGACGATAAGGGAGAGAAATACAGTTGGCGAGATGTTATGGCCACGAATAGCCCAAGAGTCGATCGGCTTGCCGTTTGCAGTGACGAGGACTAGAGTCATAGCGATAATCCCAAGCACTGCTAGCACCAGCCCTCCCAACGACATCCATGGAAATCGTCTGAAGACTCCCGGCTGCCACGCTATCGATTTTGGATTCCCAAAGGGATCTTGCCGCGGTCTTGGCTCGGTAGATTTCTCCCGGCTTGCTTGTGAATACGATTGAGGGAAGTGGTTGCTAGCGGCGTCGTCGATTGGACTCACATCCTCGTACGGCACTTGACTGTTGTAGGCATAATTCTTGGTTGCTTCATGTGTCATTATTCGTGAGGAACTCGGAAGAATCGTAGGCATGAAAGTCAATGCCCAATGCTACAACCAAGAACGACAACGAAAGTTCTTGATCTCTACATGCGAGCCATCAACAGTGGACTGGATTTGTGAACGGAGAATTCGAGTGTTGAGGAAGTGTTAGGATGCATCGTATTTTATACAATTGAGGCTGAGGCTGAGGCTGTACCGATGCCTCGAAGGATGCGCTAAGAAGCACTAAACAAGCTCGAAACGAATCCGAGCGGCAACAATCTTCATACAAAATCTTTACACTCAATCATTATGCTTGAAGAGCTTTACAAGAGAGTATCTCGGACCTTGTCAATCGTCCTCACAGTAGCAACAAGGATTTCGAACTTGCAGACGAAATCAATTGAAGCAGAGCATTTGCGTGCAACACAAGCCGTGCCTCGGCAGGATCACAATCCTCGCAACATTATTTCGCAGCTGAACATTCGAAACGAAGGCTGGATGTTTGTGATTCGACGACATGAGCAAATTCTGTTGTATAATCTTGGCGATCTATTTTCGAATCGCGTGCGCACTCGTGCACTTCGGCTTGACTAAGCTACAGGCTTTGATGTGCAAGCTGCCTCTGCTGTGCACTCACAAGTCGGATGTAAACAAATCCTAGCGCTCATCAAAGCATCAGATGTCAGGCGTATAGACAAAGCTATAATAGGTGGAAATAGGTGAAGGAAGACAGTTGATTGGCAACTTAGCTCCCTTTCGGCAGGATCAAGATGCAATCCTTCCCATGTTATAGAATTGAGCTTGGAAAGACTGTGAAAGTGGCCATTCTGGATATCTGTCTCCTCTTAAATTGTTTGTGCCTCGACTATTGGACCAATATAGATTTCATGTCTTCGATTGTCTCTGAGTGTTCTCCACATTCTGAATAAGATACTAGCGCTAGAATTTTCTAATAATGCCCAGCTGCTGTACATCAATCGGCAAAACGAGACTTTATACGAAGTAAGGAAGCTGGAGAAATTTGACCAAGGGGAATCCAGCGGTCGGGAAGTAAATATTGATAGAGCCTCTCGAAAGCCCCAGGACGATAGAGCGAACAATGAGAAACCATGGTTGATGAGAGAAAGAATACATGGCGGGAAGTACTTGGAAGCTAAAATATATTTGAAGCATGGTTTGCTGAACGACGGCGAACTGGGCTTGCTCAGATTCACAATGTTGTTGACACGCACAGCAGAGAACATCCCGTCTGCTACGAAGGTAAAAGCTAAGAAAGGCTATAAAATAACGACACCCATGATTACCTAATTATATGTCAGTTGACAGATATCTTAGACACTCCGTCTTGATGTGCAACACGCTTGCCCTTCTACATCGACGCATGCCTCAATTGTTTGCCACCCACATACACCCGAGGCGTGTCAACAAACAGCCTCCTGCCTTTGACGTAGGACACCACCCAGCCCCAGAGCTTCCATTCGCCAATCTGCCCTGCGGCGTACTTCTTGCCCATAGTCATGAATATCATCGTCTTTCCCGACGGCTTATACTCCTTGACCTGTGCACTCTCCCCAGCCAAAACAGAATCCAGAGCAGCCGACAGGTGGATGATCTGCGCATCCGTCACGGTAACTTGCTTCGCCTCAAGGTTCCCCACGTCACCGATGCCCCATACGCTCTTCGTCCCCACTACACGCATCGTCTGATCCAAAACGAGTGCCGAGTCAAGTAGGCTCGCCGAAACAAAACTCGTATTCACCCGTACGCCAAATACTGGGAGATACAAGTCGGCGACGAGGGTGGAGCTATCCGAAAGTGTGAGCGTTGTCTGCGCGAGTGATGTCCTTCTTCCTATTGTAGGCGGACGCCGGCTCGCCGGCGATTTCTACGCCAGTCGGTCCGGCGCCGCTAACCACGTTGGACTTTGCAACGTCAATCTGCTTCTGAAGAGAGTGCAGAGTAACACAAGGGTCTCCGTGTGTGCCGACGGGTTGGAAGGGCAGGTTGCTGCGGGAGTGGAAGCCGGTGGCGATGACGATTTCGTTATAGGAGAAAATGCGGCTGGTTCTGTCGTTGAGGGACACTTCGATGGTATTCGTCTCCGGATCGAGGCGCGAGGCTTTGCCTAGTACGAACTCGAAGGTCGAGACAGAGTATTGGGCAAAGCCTGGTTCGATGGGGAGAAATAGCTGCGAGTCGGGAATGGCGCCGGGGATGGCGCCGCGGACGCTGGCAAGGTTCCAGTAGAAGTGTGCATTGGGCGAGACGAGGAATACTTTTAGACCGTCTTTAGCTTTGGGAAGTGTGTACTTGAGCAACTTGTGGGCGAGTGGCAGCCCGGCCCAGCCAGTACCTAGAACGATGACAGATTTTGCCGTTGAGACTAGTAGGACGAATATCTCTTTAAAGTGCCATAACGGTCTGATCCGAAAAGCAAATTGAGAAAATCGGCTTGAATCGTAGGCCCTGGCCTTTAAAACTCTATGAAGTCGACTGGAATTGTCTTGTCTCCTCAATAAAGGTTCTGAAGGAACTTTGAACAACAATTCAGGGATTAATCAATGCTAGATGATGGGCCCTCTATTGAAAAACTTGTTGAATAGAAGGCTCGGCCAAGTGACCAATCAGAGGTGCTGTGGAAGAGGAAGAGGACTAGACCAAGCCTTGTGCCGAAGCCCGTGCCCGAGAGCGAAATCCGACCACCGCCTTTCTCCAATGCAGGAACTCAGTGTCCTTCCAAATACAAATTCTTTTTTCTTCTCTATGTTCAAATCACGCGAAAAAGACACACAGCTGAAAACCACGGCACATTTTGTCTACCAAAGTGATGTCATTGCAAACCCCAGAACCTAATAGTGCCAATGGTACCAACCAGACAGAAAGCCTGAAGGTGTGGAGCTGCGTCAATTGTCGCCGGCGCAAAGTGCGCTGCGATAGACGGCATCCTTGTGCTCCTTGCACCAGGAACAAGACCGAATGTGTCTTTCCCGTCTCTGGTCGTATTCCCCGCCGCGGTCGTGACGCAAATTATCCCAATCCCCCAGCACAGAAGCAAGCCGAGCTCTTGGGCCGCCTCCGACGCTTGGAAGCCATGGTCGGTGATCTGGGCTCGCAGGTTGAGCATGCGGCAGTAGTGGGACGGACTAATCCTCCAGTGGAGGGTTCAACGAGTGCGACAAGTGCAAATTCGAGCGAGATGGGCTGGCCAGACCATGGACTCGCTCTTCGTAGCCCATCGGCTAGTGGAAGCCCTCGAACCGCGCGCGATGGAATGCATATTGGTTCTAGCATGGCAGAAGGCACTTCGGAGTCGCCACAGGTTTCTGACGAGTTTGGGGAATTAGTGGTGGCTAGTAACGGCGATCTAGTTGTAGGAAATCGCTTCTGGACGGTGTTTTGTAAGGAGGTATGTTCCAGCTCTGCTCCCTTATGCTTTGCGCTACCGACGGGAGTCGAGCTAGGCATTTGTAACTGGCGCTCTAATGTGCATTTCTTGCTGACATGTATACAAGGTGGAGGACATCTTCGAAGCCGTCCACGGGACGGCATATACCCACTTCGATGGAGACAGCAGCTCATCAACATTGTCAATGTCCGATACTCGACGTCACAACAGCTATTACAGCTTCCTCCTTAGGAATACGTCTGCTGCGCACCAGCGGGAGGATCTATATCCTCTTCCATTACAGATGCTGTTCCTCTGGCAGATCTATGTGGAGAACATCGATCCGTTCATGAAAGTCTTACATATGCCAACCATGACGAAGACCATCCGCGAAATGAGAGGTAGCTATCACTCCCTTGGCTCCAGCATGCAGGCTCTCGTGCTAGTCATCTCCTTGGCCGCAATCATGTCGCTCGAGGACGAGGAGGTAAGCAGTTCTAACCTAAGGTTCGACATGGTTATCTAGCTGATCCTTTTGGCTAAAGATCCGCGTGAACTTCAACTCTGACAAAGACCAAATCTTTGCTCGCTACCGACTTGGCACTGAACAGGCACTTGAGCAAGCCGACTTTCTCAACAGTCCTGACATAACCGTACTTCAGGCACTCACCATATATCTTGGCGTTCTTCAACATACCGGCGAGACTAGGTCTGCATGGTGCTTGGCCGGTGTCTTGGTCAGGGTAGCCGTCTCCATGAAACTCCACCGCGACGGCTCACACTTCGCCAATATTACCCTCTTCGAAATAGAGACGCGACGTAGATTATGGTGGCAGATATGCTTTATCGATTCGCGATCTGAAGATGTGCAGGTTTCAGAATACAAGATAGCAGAGGGGATGTTTGACACCGAGATACCAGTGAATACGGACGATGCAGGCCTTGATCCCGCGATGTCAAAACCGCCTGTCTTCGCGGAGAGATGGACTGATATGACTGTCTTTCTCATCCGTTGCGAAGTTTGGAAGCTATCCCGCCGACTTCAATCCGTCATGACTGCCAGCTACGCCCTGCCTCCTGACGTCGATGAGAGACTCGAATTATTCCAGCAGTCCCAAGCAAGGATCGAAGACATCTATCTCAAGCACCTCAACCCAAATAAGCCACTCCACTCCTTCGTGGCAACAAGTGCACGGCTGTTCCTCACCAAAATCGACCTCATCCTACACACCAAACAGCACTCTGCTGGGATAATAGACATACAGCCTGCAGACACCTCACAAAGCGATAAAGTTTTCATGTCGTCGCTGTCAATCATCGAATACACCTACGCCATACAGAACGAACCCGGCTGGAGCGGCTGGAGCTGGCAAATACAAGGCCGGCAGCCACCGTGGCATGCTCTTCGCGTCGTGCTCGGCCATCTATGCAAGCGCCGTTGGGGACCAATCGCCGAGCGGGCATGGTCGTCTGCTAAAAGATCTCTCGATAGTCTCCCTGAGGCGGCTCGGAGAGATCCTCGGTACCAGCAACTGTTGGTGCTGACCTCTGCGGTACAAAAAGACCGAGCGAATGAGCTTCATCACCATCCTTCCGGAGCGTCAACGAATACACACGTTGACGTGACATCCCCGACAGCCTTGACTTTGTCCACTCCTCTCGCACAAGTTGGCATCGGTGGGACTGTCTCGACTTGGGGGCCTCAGGAACCGTTCTTAGTTATGGCAGATGACTCCAATAACAACCCTTTCAGCGACTTTCTAAGCCCAGAAATGGACTGGCAGGCGTGGGACAAGATCGCCGGGGAAATGGAACCCTCTTTGGAGTTATGGGATATGGGGGGCCTTTGATCAAATGTTGCGTACTAATCTACCAATCGCGTCGATACTTGGCTACCTAAAATAAGAAGATAACGACCTCCGTTGGCAGCATTTCCGAGGCATTCCGGTGACTTTAAAACAGACCTATGCCACGGACGTGCCCGCACCATCCCATCCGATTTATGAGAAAGGGAAAAGTACAACACAAGGGTTCGGTCTCACACCAGTCCGCGGTTCCCTTGAACTTGCGAGATCGACTTACTCGTCTACTAGTAGGCTGAGGCGTTAGACTAACGTTGGGGGCCCGGCGTAAGTCGTCAAAGAATTCACACGCAGGGATTATCATAGCAACATAGATTTTGAGGCTCGCGGTCACCACCTGTCCGGGGATCTTACTTGTTCCGGCATCGTCGACGCAGCTGCTAACGTTCCCGGGAGCCAAAAGTCTCGTGAGTGTGGCGTTGTAGACTTCTTGAAAGGAGTGGGAGCCCGGCAGTCGAGTGAATAAGGAGAACTTGAAAATCCCAACTTTCAGTTCAACAAATATGGCGAATTTCTTTAATGACGAGAATGACAACAAAAATAACAAAGATGGCTTAGGCGATTTAAGAAGCCGTGGAAATCGAAGCCCAGTATTGTCAGCGGACGAGAATGATTTCTCGGAATCGTGTGGCGCTCGCGATGCCGAGGCCTGAGAGACTTTGTGCACGAGCATATTTCAACTGAACTCGCTGGGCAGAGCAAAGTTGGCCAGAGGAACATGGAACCTGAGACAAGAGGTAGTGTTCTAAGGTTTAGGTCCCCAAAGGCCCTTGAAGAGATTGGCACCGTTCTACCTACGGGATGAATTTTATCAAATTCCAGAAGTCGGCAGAAAGTGCGAAATGTCTGACTAGGTGCGATGAGAAATCCCGGGAAATCAACCACCTAGCTCGTTCTACCAGTGAAATGTAACATGGGTGGATCCGTAGATTGGTAAATATGCGGATGACAGGGACATGTGCCCCATGGTATTACGTTTTCTCCACTCACGTTGGGCTTGGAAATCATGATTTATGGCGAGAGTAGAATGCTGGATGGTCGACCAGCAACCTCTGATGAGCACGAGCTTTCCGGATTGCGTTAATACCCACCGATACTCTGTTTACTGCTGATTTCCCCAATTGGGACTGATAATGTATCACACTGTAATATCGGTCTATTATTAAAGGTTGGGTCCTGGGGAATAGATAAATGATTGCCTATTGGTGGAACTTCTTTACCGCTGCCTGTTCCTCTCTAGCTCCGAGGAAAGCTATCTGGTGTAAAAAGGTCCACCTATATCTTGGAAAATATCTTGATCATTTTTGCAAAGTCGTTCAATTCAAAAGGCTTCAAAAGCCAGCCTCTCCAATCAACTTCCGTTTCGGATTTACGCTCTGCTACATTGATCAAGCCGCCAGACATCATGAATCCTAGCCATTGCGAAAACAACAGCAAACAACCGCCACGAGCTCTAGTCTCCGCCGATATTGCCATCATGTCCTATCACGACTTGATTCGCAAAAACGAGTGGGCGTGAGATTCGTTGTTAGCAGCGTGTCGCGAGGAAGGAGCCTTCTACCTCGATCTTAGTACCAAGGTCGACGAGGTTATCGTTTAGGGTCTCGCCTTGAGTCGTATCTTGAGGCTGCAGAATTCGTGCATGAAGTTGCTGTCGAGGTGGAACTAGCGATGGAGACGGACAAATTCCCGCCGCTCTGTTCCACAGGGTAACACTTATCACATTAGAGCCTGTAATTCGAAACGCTGATGCCGAAGTCTACAGCTTCAAACCCGCAGGTAAATTCAAAGGTGCCCTGATTGGTTGAACAAGATTTTGAAGAAGACTGGTTCGTGAGTAAACAACAACTTCTCTCGTCTATCCTAATCTTTTCACTGAGTAGAGTCTACAGCTATCCAAAGACATTCGGAACATTCATGGCCTTCTGGATCGTAGCTTCCCCTCTGAACAATCATGGGTTGGAGATGAAGGGGCGAGCAAAGAATATATGCAAGTGTACTCTTGTCATACCACTCGATTGGCACGACCATAGTTGGCTCGCTGTCCTCTGCGCTCGGCGTTAGAACGGACCTCGTGCACGCTAGTCGTAGTGATCGGGCTGGTGGGCTATCCCCTAGCTCTTTAATATTTACCAACTGTATCACCAACCAGGGCGGTGCCAGCTTGCATACAGATCCTGGCGGTCTTATACTCGTCTTCGATTCACCGGCTGGTTTATTTTCCGTCATAAATTCCCAGTCGCGTGGGAGTGACGATCAAAAGAGGACCATCAAGCTTGATCCTCCTGTGACCTAGCTTAGTCTTCTACCGTCTACATTTAGCGTCGTGCTGTCTAGACTCGGTCTTCTACTACACTGGGTGGGCGGGACGTTTGGATTGTTGTTAGTGTAGTGCGGCGGAACCGGATGGGGAGGAATTTGACCTTGCTATGATTGATAGAAATCTGTTTTTTGCTTGTCGTGCTCGAGGGCGATGGGCAAGACCTTCCAATGGATACCAGGTGAAAAACATAAGACTATTTGCTATCAGAACTATGATTTGTAGGAACACCTGCGCGATGCTACGCACCTTCAATCGCCTAGAATCATAAATGCCTAACTTCATTCCTCATTGCCATATATTAGATAGTCTTCAACTCCGCGACCGTCTGATTGGCATCCTTAATTTAGAAATCCAGCTTCTCTTCTTCGGCGCCTGTCCATAGTTTTCCTCTTCAATATTATGCTTCCCCACAATAGTCAAGAAAACCTGATCCAACGTCGTCTGGCTAACGGAGTAGTACTCGAAGCCCAATTCCTCTTTATGCGCTTCTAGCAGAGTGAAGAGGGCACCGATGCCGCTCCGGTTAGCGGACTGGTTGTTCGCGGCACGAATAAGGTCAGTACTGTTCTCTGATGATTTTGGAGATGACGGGCTTGGCGACGCTTCAGGAAGCGACCGACTGGCTGGCACAGAGAAACGGAGTTGGCCATGGAAGGTCTTGTCTTCCACGAATGCGCCCGATAAATTCGCGTTTATCCAAGCTTTGATGTTGTCCATGTCTTCATCAGGCGTGTGCGGTGCTGTCTTCATGATCAAATGCACATGGTATCGATCACCATGCTTCCGTCTCAGACCCTCGCCCGTGCCGAGGGCCAGCATCTTCTTGCCCATTATACCAGCTCGATCAGCCAAAGCGTCAGCTTCCTCCATGCTATGTGTAGTTAATACCAAACTTCGACCAGGTACGACAGAAGCGAGCGTCCGCCACATGACGCGTTTAGCGCAGACATCCATGCCCGAGGAAGGCTCATCGAGTAGCAGGACAGAGGGGTTACCCATCAGTGCGATACCGAGGGAAAGCTTGCGCTTATTACCACCTGACAGCTTGGCTGCCATACGGTGCTGGAAAGGACCTAGACCCACTGCGCGTATGACTTCGCGGACATTGTGCTCCACGTCATCCACTCCGCGAACACGGGCGTAGAAGCGGAGATGTTCGAGCACAGTCATTTGATCGCAGGCGTCGACTTGTGGACATACGCCCAGATGGCTTCGGGCTGCGGCGCGGCGTTTGCTGATGGGAATGTCTTCGACAAAGATCTCGCCACTTGTGTGGGAGGGGAGAATGTCGCCGCGAATGAGAGAGATGGTAGTCGATTTGCCAGCACCGTTGGGCCCGAGTAAAGCGAACACTTCGCCACGCTTGACGCCGAATGTTATGTCTTGTACTGCGACGTTGCTGCCGTAGGCTTTCGTGATGTGCTGGACCCTGAGGCCATCATCTGGAGAAGCAGCGACGCGCTTGATCTCGGCAGCGATCTCGTCATCAAGAGGGTCTGCTTCTTCTGCATCTTCGTTTTTGTATTGCTTTCGTCGGATACGGGCCCAGATAGAGCCACTATCCCACCATAGCGGCATGCCGAACAGGAAGAATGACTGTCCTATCAGGTATAGAATGGGCCCACCGTACAGCGTGATCTTGCCGGGATAAGATGCTATCTGGTTACCCGCGCAGGTGGTAGAGAAGACGTTCAGGGCAACAAACAAAGCTCGAATGAGGTTGCCAGATGGTGTTATTAGCCCGATTGTGAAGTGCGTAATCAATAGATAGTTATCCACCTTGTTCGTAGGCGAGTAGGTGAGCACACTAAGGTAGGCGATGAAATAGAGCAAGAACATGACGGCTTGTCCACCAGCGGCGAATGCGAAAGATGCAAGCTGAGATCTCGAAAGGAGCGAGACGACGTATGATAAGAGGGTAGATGCTATGCCATAGAGGAAGAACACCACAAACAGGTATTCTATATGGTACCAAGCGTCACTCACACCTCGGAAGATGATGACCGCGAGCACACTGGTAGCGAGGACAATCATGAAGTCAAAGGTAAGATAGGCGGACCATAGGCATATACTCCTGACTCCATTGCTGTAGTGTAGCTGGCGAACATTCCTCAAGCGCTCAAGCGTGGGGTAGAGTGCGAAGAACGCAGGATAAGCAGCCATTGCCAAGCCGAAGTACACAACCAGCTGAAGCGTCTTGCCTGCGCCAGGCACCCACGGCGTGTCAAAGGCCTGATACTGGCTGCTAATTGAGACATTGAGAAGAAGCGTGTCCAGGGCGTTCTGAGTGATTGTAGCTAGCGAAATATCCCCGTCGCCCTTGTAAGCGAAAGTTGGTGGGGAGTTGTCATCTCCGAGCCAGAAGCCTCCAGGCGTGACGTTTCCGTAGAACGTGCTAATGTAGTTGTTGAAATCGTCCAGGGTACCATCGACGGGGTGGATTGAAGACATCAATGTCGATATTCCGCTTCCTCCAGCGCCAGTGGAATTGCCTCCAGGCAGTGTTGCTTCAATACGAGCGATGGCATCTGGTGATAATTTGCTCGATGGCCCAATGACTATGTCATAATTTACTTGTGATAGAAGCGACTGGATATCTGAGAGTGTGAATGAAGAGGTAGGAGAACATCCCGGAGCCGTGAAATTCTTCAGAAACAGAGTTACAAGCCCTGCTGCGATGACTGGGATGAGGAAAGCAGCGCCATACGGGATGTAGTTCCGTTGGAAGACGGTCCACCGCTTGCGGAATAGGGTTAGAGCCTGGCGCATCATGCCAATCCTCTTGCCAGTTTGAAGCTTGAGACCGCTATAGCTGGCATCTAGGCTCGATTTCTTATCATCTGTGACAGCCGCGACCTCGCCAGATTTACCGGTGGTGCTATCGCCAGTGTGGGGTACATCCAGGCCACCGGCCTGAGGTGCGGCAAGAGCTTCTATGTCCTCCGCGACATTGAAAAAGATCTCCTCAATTGTCGGAGAGCTGATCTCGTAATTCTTGATGCCGTGTGCCTCTAGCGATCGGACAAAGTCCGCTGCTTGACCTGAATCTGGCAGGGTGAAGACTGTCTGGTCGACCATCTCTTTCGTGGCGACACCCTCGAAGCTTGGTAGGACAGCGTCATCGCCAGGGGTCTTGTAGACATGGATGCGATAGCCACCTCCGAGACGATGCTTGAGCTCGACTGCGGAGCCTTGGGCTTTGAGGCTTCCACGAGACAAAATAGCAATCTGATCAGAGAGCAAGTCTGCTTCATCCAAGAAATGAGTTGTGAAGATGATTGTCCGCTTACCCCGCTCATTGAGCAAGATAGACCAAAGCTTCTGGCGTGCAAGCGCATCAACGCCGCTAGAACATTCGTCGACACAGCACACCTTGCTGCCGCCTGTAAACATCATGCTCAGTTGAAGCTTCCGTTTCTGCCCTCCTGATAAGTAGCGTGATTGTGAACCGACCTTCCGATCGAGGTCGCACGCGGCGATCAAGTCATGGATCTCCTGTTTCGTGGAAGGGGTTTCAGTAGACTTGAGGCTGTCGAAGATGCGTACATGCTCGAAAGCAGTAAGATTGTCCCATAAGACGTTGCGCTGAGGGCAGATGCCCAATCCACCAAAGCCATCGACAGCGACCGTACCGGATGTAACCGTACTCAGTCCGGCAATAGCCTCAAGTGTGGTCGATTTGCCACTTCCGTTGGCCCCAAGCAACACCATAATCTGGCCCTGGGGCACGGTAAGATTGAGCTCATCAACAGCCACGACAGTCTCCTTCTTCTTGCCAAACTTGGTGGCAACGTTTCTTGCCCACCATGACGGCTTGTACCGCTTCGTGAAGTTTGTCAATTCAACGGCAGCTTGAGAGTCCTCAGAACCATTCGAAAGCTGACGACCTTTGGACGCTGTGCCGTAAAGGTACCTCTCTATCAAAGCACCAATAATAGGGAATGCAAGCGTTTGGATTGTTGCAAAGACGAAGAAGGCGATGCCAGGCAGTGTGGATGGGTTCTGAGGAGCGGCCTTGACTAGGTTGGTTCCCATGTCTTGGCGTTCCCATCTGGCCATTAAAATGGTGAAGAATGTGTAGTTCATGGGCGGAAATAGGATGCTGAGGATTGCAACTGCACCAGTGTTGGCGTTCTGCAGAACCTGAGCCAGCACAGCGAGCAACAAGCTGACTATGGTTGTCACAATGCCGCTCAGCTGTGCTCTGTGGAAGAAGGCTGCGCCAAAGATGGAGAAGGAACTCAAAGACAATCCAGCGAAGATGTTGAACAAGACGAGTATTGCGACACTTGTCTTTGCGAATACACCATATGCCAAAATGAGACCTATGGCAATCCAGCCTGGCACAAACATAATGTCGAAAGCGATATGAACTGCAAGCAGGCGAACGGCTTGGGGCTCCCAGCGTCGTTTGTTGGGCATGGAGGCTTCGATCATTTGTGTCATCCCGAGCTCTCTTTCTGAAGCCATCAATCCAACCAGCTGGTAGATTACTCCTACAATTCCAATGAAGAATGCAATGGCGAGAATCTCAATGATTCCTCCCATGTATCGGACTCTGATCTGATTGTTCCTCTGCGCTTGTGTCTGGGACGTGAAAGGGTATTCGTCGACTCCTTCAGGCACTGCCGACTGATCGATTGTAGTGTTCTGCGCAGCAATGGCAAAGTCGATCGCGTGCTGAAGGGGGAGTGCATAGACTTCCTGATCGTTGGTAGTACTTGTGGTGACAATTTTCGTCCCGAGACCTCCATCGGCGCGCAAACTGTAGTTCCACTGTCCACCTCCACCCTGTGTTGGACTACCATGAAATATCGCAGCGCCGAAGCATGATGATAAGCCTCGAATCGAGCTCTTGCATACCGTCAACAGATCCTGCTCTTGTCCTAGAACCTGTACGATCTTTCCTTCTGCCTTGACCTGATCCGCTACCGTATTGATCACCGTGTTGATGTCTCCCCCAGAAAAGCCACTGTTCACGAACACCACCGTATCCCTGCCTCCACCTCCAGTACTCAAAGCATCTCCCAGCGATCTTACGGGAGTCGACTTCCCAATTCCAAAGACAGAGGGCGGGATGAAGAGGTTGCGAGCGTAAGCCAAAAACCCAGTGAAGATGACAGGGAGGAGGAAGCAACGCAGAGTTGTAGAGAAGACATGACGGAAGAGGACGATGAGGATGTTCTTATAGATGAGCGTCCATGTCTGGCGGATGAATAGCATAGCTCCTTTTCTGTCTCACTCTCGCTCTTGGACAGCCTGCGGCGTCTCTGTTTGAGGGTAATCTTCGGAGTATTTTGATTCCGCGCACAAATTTGTCTGCAACTTCATTTCATCTTTTAAAGAACGCAACACCATCGTCGATATATGCAAAACAAACCACACAGGCGCACACGCGGCACAACCTGGTGTACTGATCACCACTCTCGTATTCGCATCTCGGCCAGATAGAAGTTCCGATTATGGCTGGGCAGGTGCGTATTCTAGCTCACGGACCGGGCCGCGTTTTAGTTCTAGGGTTTCCGGCTGAGCTGTCACAGGCTAACATTAATATTTGTGCAGCCTAGTGGGCCTAGCACCGAGTACAATCAGTCCATTGAACAACAAAAGGAGCACCTAAGACGTCAGCGACGGGCTTATAACCAGATTCACGAACGCCAGGTTCGCGCCGTCCAGCCTCAGGACGATACAGAGCTATACCCTCCCTCACCACTAGATCTCTCATCGCCACTAGATCTACCATTACCACTGGATCTACCCTCACCATTGGATTTAGACGCCGTGAACCCAGACATGGACCAGTTCGCGCTTGGTGATCGTGCTCTATCTTCCAAGGACTTCGCGTCCGCCATCACCCACTATACGGAAGCTATCGAGATCAACCCCACAGCGGTCAAGTACTACATCAGCCGTGCTACCGCTTATACCCGTCTATCACCGCCTAATCATGCCTCCTCACTCAAAGATTCCGAGATCGCCGTTTCTCTGGCTTTCAAGCGTAATACCAAAGAGCTCATCATTGAGAGCCAGATGAGGAGGGTCATTGCACTCTTTGGCCTGGAGCGTTACGGTGATTCAAAGCAGTGTCTCGAGTGGGTTAAGCAGAAAATGAATACGGATGATAAGAAGAACAACACGGCAAAGACGGTACCGATCTGGGAGATGAAGATCAACAAAAAGCTGAAGGACCTGGATGAGGGAGATGAGAAGGCGAATACCACGGTGAAAGAGAACCCTGAAGTTGATCTGCCGGCGAAGGATAAGCCTGTCGAGAAGGCCAAATCTGACGAGAAGACTGAAGGTCTTCGAGCTGCCACTCCTCCAGCCCAAAATTCCTCCTCAGCTTCGACCTCGGCGGCTCCTGCCCCAACTACCGGTGTACAAACACCTGCTAGCAAGATCCGACATGAGTGGTACCAGAATAACGAGGCGGTGATTGTCACTCTTTACTGCAAAGGCATTGACAAGGGCAAAGCTACAGTCGAAATCAAGGATCAATCGCTAGACATCGCGTTCCCTCTTCCCACTGGTTCAGACTACAACCTCTCACTCGATCCGCTCCTCTTCCTCATCGACCGTATGAAGTCATCTTACAAGATCATGTCCACCAAAGCCGAGTTTACGCTCGTGAAATCCACACCTGGCCAAAAGTGGGCTTCGCTCGAGGGTACTGAGGCCGTGGATGTCGAAGACAATGACGCCAGCAGCGCTGACGCAACTCAAGAAGCCGCCAAGCGTGCAGCGCTCGCCCCTAAAACCAACAACGCTGGACCTTCCTACCCGACCTCTTCAAAATCCGGACCAAAGGACTGGGACAAAGTCGTCAATGACCTTTCCCAGAAGCCCAAGAAAGAGAACAAGGATGGGGAAGACGATGATACGGACTTGGGTGGCCTTGATGATGATGATGGGGGTGATCCCGCAATGGGCTTCTTCAAGACTCTCTACAAAGGCGCTGATGAGGACACGAAGCGTGCCATGATGAAGAGTTATCAGGAGAGCAACGGGACGGCTTTGAGCACTAATTGGTCTGAGGTCGGGAAAGGGAAAGTGGAGACAAGCCCACCCGATGGGATGGAGGCCAAGAAATGGGACTAATTGCATATGATTGTGAGACAAGAGGCCTCACCAGATGCATGAACCGGTGCGGGATTCTTTTCAATGCATACATACAATGGTGGAGGAAACTTTCGAATGCATGCAATTGGCGAGAGACATCACCGACGATGGATGAATTGGTAAAGAATGTTCAAAACACAACGAAATGAACGGAAAGATGGCAGGGAGAAATTCGATTGATGGATGCAATGATCAATGGCGGAATGATTTCAACGACAAGCATTACTGGCGCTTCGATGATACCTCGGCGGGGCTTGCTTCAGCGTAAGGTAGCGTGGAAAATATGGTGTTCTTCATGTATGGCCTGAGGCATCAGTCAACGGCATTAGGCAGACCCGACATACTTAGAAATGCAAAACCAATCGGAAACAATTCCTATCCGTAGACATCAGCCAGTACTCTCTGACATCCTCATAATGAAAGACATGTCAGGCTATCACCCCAACAGCGAACGTACGAAGGTTCATGGCGGGCCGACCCCTGTCACTGACATTGGGGGCCGTTGCGCTGTAGTCCCAACCAGGGTCGGGGCTGTCTGGGTCGAAGCAAAAAAACGCACCGAAGCAGGGAAGAGCACCACCTTACGGAGTACATGAATTCATCCTCAAGGAGGCAGGTACTCTTTTGGCCATGTTACTCTGGCACTTAGCTGCGTTGATTGGTACTTAATGCATTGTATTCTGTGCTGATCATGCTCTTATCTCTACGCTGTGAATCTTTACGTTGTGACAAAGCAACCTCCTACGCGCCCAGCTCCACTATTGCTTTCGCACTTCATTCTCACCGTCTAAAACCTGTCCCCGACTCAATTACTACAGAGCTCTCTACCTTGCGATCCATTGCTCCGTAAGACTCTTCGAGTACCCTCCAGAGACCCTCACTACCATCAATCGCCCTGACCCTCTAAGACACTCCCATGCCTCTCAATGCTCCACCCATCAACACCAACCAAGGCGGATGACGGTATCGAGCGCCTGAAACAATCATTGTTTGTAAAATGGGGCGTACAATTCCCCTCCCGAGACTCTGCTTGGAGTCCCTCCAGAAGGGATCCGAACAGGGTTGAAGATAAGATACTTGCGGTCATACAATTTCTTTACTTCAGGGATGGGGCCTTGCAGATTGCTGTGGAGCAATTTGAGAAGTGTGCCGGAACAGTATACTCGAAATGGCAGTTCAAGCCCCGCGGAGAACCCGACATGATTCCATCGAGGGAAGGCGTGGAGAGTACAGTGAAGCGGGACTTCTTACGTAAACGGGGCCAATTGGAGGGAAGCGCCGTCAAGGAAGTGACTGAGAGTTTGTGGTGGAATCTCAGCCAGATTGCGGATCGAGTGAAGGCTGGCGAGAAGTTTCCACTACCTACAATACCTTCAATTGAGAGTGAGTACCTCACACATAATTATTCCTCGGACAAGACCCTGATGAAATGTCAGAGCCCAAAGCCGCCTCGGTCGAAACCACGCCTCAAAAAATGGATTCGTCTTGCCAACAATCCTCTCTCATGCAATGGTTTCGATCCAAAAGCGACCCCAGTGATGCGCCTGCAACCAATCAGCTTCCTTCATCGGACGACTTCCCAGACGAGGACATGATGAACGCTTGCATGGAGGTCCAGCAGAAATTGGACGCCGTCCCCAATACTCTTATTGACCCAGCTCTTTTTGGTGCTCGTAGCTCAAAATTGAGAAGGGCATCTGACCAAACAAACTCTACTGAGGAGAGATTGGAAACCCCACATCCAACGCCGCCACGGCCCCGAGGAGGGAATGTGGGTCTGGGTATTGCCGTTGGAGAAAATACTGACACCTTCTACCACAAGAAGCCTGACCTTGTGCCTGTCACGAATAGGAAGCGCTCATTTCCTGAACCAATGAAGCCACCGTTGCCCAGGAAATCTTCGCGCGAGACGCGCGGTCAACGTGATGCATACAATGTCGATCACCTAGCTCCATACATCAAGCCGGATTTCCAGAAGAAACACAACCCCGAGCCAAACCTGAAGGTATTCCAGTCGGGCAATGCGGCATATGCTGTGCCAACACCACCTCCAGATGATCAGCCCTTTCTCACAAGATCGTTCAGCAGAAATCAGTCTCTTGAGAACCTCGCTTCAGTGTCTTCCTCAATGACAAGTGCTTCCAGTGCATGGACAACGCCGAACACGTCGTTCAGCAGCGACTCCATGGCAACCTCTTTCAGCTCCTCTACTGGGGGCACGGATACGACTATACGTGCACCTTTCGATAAGTCCACGGACTCGTATCATGCTGGCAGGTCCGCGATACAGTCTGAGGCTGATTCTGACGAGTGGGACCAGTTCTATCGAGCACAAACCCTTCAACCACCTCAAAGAGATTCAAGTATGTCTCATCCAACCACTCATCATAGACCCACGAAGCCTCTTTTCGATTGGATGGACATCGATTCGAAACATACCAGTGGAGACAGAGCAAACAACAATGACACATCGATGGCTCCGCCACCAGGCCCTTTTAAGCAAATGTCTCCGACTCGATCATTAGAAGAACAGGTCGCAGGTCGCCTTCATTCCCATTCTCCATTCGGTATGATAGCCCTTGTGGAATACTTTAGCGCCATTTGCTAACCGCCAGAAGTACCAATTCCCAAAGAGTACATTGGCGTTCCTTTGGGACAGCTGTACGAAGCAGTGCGGGTAGCAGGATGGTGCAAATTACCTCTGAAATCATTCGCCAATGGTTTGAAGCAGCACAGCCAAGGCTATAAAGACTTATGGTCCTCTCTGACCTCGGTCGCGCGGAGCACCGGATTTCCTCTGCCAGAAAGATCGAGCTCTATAGCCTGGGCCAAAGCAGGCGAGAATTTTGAACGCGTTTCGCTTAGTGGCAGACTCAAATTCACCGACCAAACAAACGGACCGGTCTTCGACTTGACTTTGAACCCTCTAAAAATAGATTCGTCTTACCGCCTAGCCCGAAGATTTGGTCATGACCGATTCTGCGTGATTGGGATCCCGTCGATTGGCCCTGAAGGTCTTCCCTCCTCCCTCAAACCTAACAACGCCGCAGCACTTGTAGTACGTGAGGCAATCATCAAATGGCTAGTGCAAAGGGCCCATCTCTTCTTAGGAAGGACTTGGCGGGCATTCTTCGTCAAGCCCGAAGGCAGGAAGACCAAAAAAGGCATCAAGAGTAGCCCGAATGATATCAGATTTAGGATTTATTTCTTTGCAGAGGATGGAGCTGGGTTCAGGTGCGAGCCAGTAAAAGGCGAGGTTGATCCCAGGATGCCCAATCACGCGCCAATGTCCGTGAAAGAGCTTGTTGAATGGTTCATGGCATCGAAGAATAACGCTGACCAACCCGCCTTGAAATTCTTCTCCCGACTTGCACTGGGTGGGTAGTCTTGTTGATTTGGGCTCAAGCATCAACGCTGACAATTACGATAGGTCTCACCAGCACCACTCCGGCAGTCGAATTCTTTACCCGAGAAATCGTCAGGAGTGACGATGCCCGCGCTGACAATCCTATCAAGCGACGCTTGGACTTCCAGCGTTCCGCGGAGAAATCTACGAATCGGAAGCCGCAGAAGTCGAAGGCGGCTGTCATGAACGATGTAAATAACTTCCACTTCCTTGAGACTTGACGTGACTAACGCTACCCAGGGGTGTGCTCGTATTTCTAGGGACGCCGCCAATGCAGTAGCCGCTATGCTCGGCCTGGACCATACGCCGTCGGTCTTTCAAGGCCGAATTGGAGGTGCTAAAGGAGTGTGGATGGTAGATGCTCTGGACGAGGCACCGTCATGCCTCGCACGCAAAGATGGTAGAGTCTATTGGATCGAAATTACGGACAAACAGCTCAAGTTCGCACCGCATAGCATTGACGCGCTTTCCCCGGACAGTGCCCGAGTGACCTTTGAAGTCAATAAATACTCGAAAAAGCTGACGCCTGGTTATCTTAACTTCCCACTTATACCCATATTAGAGAAAGGAGGTGTGCCGCAGGACATCTTCAAGACTCTACTTCAAGAGGATCTCAGCTCTAGGGTCGGAGAGCTAGAGGTTGCGATGGATGACGCCTTGTCCCTAAGGAAGTGGAATCAGGACAACAACTCGGTGGCTGGGGAAAGGGCTGCTTTTGGCGGCGTAGAGATGTTGGGAGGCTTGCCAGAATCTAGAGCCGAGAAGATTAATTGGTTCGTAGAGGTGACTAACCCTTCGCTTTCATGGAAGTTCCCGCTTACGGTCAGTAGTCTGGGTTTGAACCAAAGACGTGTCTGTTCCTCAAGAATCTGCTTTACAAAGCAGTCCATTCGTATTGCCTGAATCTTGAGAACCGTATGAACATTGGCCTCGGGCTATCTACTAATGCGTACATCATAGCTGACCCGCTGGCGGTGCTCGAAGAAGGCGAGATACATGTTTCTTTCTCGAGCGTATTCCGAGATTCGAAGTCTGGATTCGACGAGACTATGCTGCACGAGATCGACGTGCTTGTCGCTCGACTGCCAGCACACTTACCATCAGACATACAAAAGGTATGCCAACCGGTCCGAGGTCGCTAATGATCATTTCGACTCTACAAAGACACTGACGCTGTTCACACATTGCAGGTCCGTGCTGTATTCAAGCCTGAGCTGCGTGCATATAGAGATGTGGTAGTTTTCTCCTCAAAAGGTGAAGTTCCATTAGCGAGCAAATTGTCAGGGTAAGTTAGTCAACTCATAGGAAGGAATAGAGACTAAGGAGTATCTCTAGGGGCGACTATGATGGTGACAGGGTTTGGATGTGCTGGGATCCAAAAATCGTTGGACCCTTTCGGAATGCACCAGTCCCAGATCCGCCCACTCCAGATTCGTACGGTATTGAGAAGGACTTGCTCACAGTATCTGATCTGATACCGCATGAAGACTACATGAACAGGTTTCTTGGCCACGCCTTCAACTTCAACCTACAGATGAACATGCTTGGTATATGCACCACATACCACGAAGCACTCTGTTACCACAGAAATACTATTTGCTCAGACCAAGCGATCAGAATTGCAGCCCTCCTCGGAAACCTTGTGGACAGCAATAAGCAAGGTTATCGGTTTGACGATGCGAAGTGGGCTGCATATCTCAGAAAACATCGGCTACCGAGAAAGTACGATCCACCAGCATACAAGGACAAAGGGAAAGCAAGAGCAAAAGATGGAAATCTCATCGACGACCTAGTCTTCAACGTTGCAAAAAAGGAGCGTCAAGAAGCGCTGCGAAAGTTTGACGAGCATTTCAAAGATGTCGAGTCATGGGACGAAGACCTAGTACGTATTCGGAACGAAGAAGTCGAGGAAGCGAGAACGAACAAAGCATTAGCGACAGTGCTCACGAACCTGAAAACTGGCCTAGACGACATCCTCAAGTACTGGCGAGATCACTGCCGTCGGGAAGATGACGAAGACGAGCCCCCAATAGCAAGGAGAGGCAACTCCATCAGCTTTCGTGCTATAGTCGAGAAATGCCGCCAAGACTTTGTCGCCCTCGCACCCATAACCATGAAGAATACCATAAATACAGCCGCCCGTCCAACCACCATAGATTCAAATCCTATCGAATTATCAGATACGATCCACCGCTGGCAGCGCGCTCACGCCGCCGGCAAATCCAGCGACTGGGACGTCCTCAAAGCGAGCGTCGCGTTCTACCATTTTCACAGAACGAGTTTCGTCTGGCACGTCGCTGGCACGGAATTGGGCCAGATCAAAGCTGGGGCGAGAGGTGCCGGTACCTATCGGACTGTGGTGAATGAATTGTTTGATTGCTGTAAGCTGGATGGGAAATTGGTTGAAGGCGGGAAGAGGAGGGAGTTGCAGCAGGAGGCTGATAGAGCGCAGAGACTTGAGGAAGGAGTGGGGGATGGGGTCAGTGATGATGAGACGGATTTCGGCGATGCGTGGAGTCAGGTTGATCCGAGGGATTATGGATTTTGATGGATAAGGGGTAGGGGTGAATGTGAATGGGGGATGGATTAGGCGTGGATGGGGGTGCAATGTCAAGGACACGAAAGTGGTGAACGCTGAACTTAAGCATATCAATAAGCGGAGGAAATGAAACTGTGCCCGAGCATTGTGGGGTTGGATATGGCTTGTGGAAGGCTGTAATGGTGATGATCTGGCTGTGACGGGGTTCATGCCTGTGGTGTCTGATGTGTGATATGGATCTGTGATGACACTCAGCTTGCGGAAGGTGGGCGGATAGAGCTAGGGATGATTTCGTTGCATGCAATGTGTTTAGATGGGAATATTCTCGGTATGTCGAGGGATATGCATGCAATTCCATTTAGACTTCTGTACACGCTTTAAAGATGATGAATAGTAAGATGGAAAGATCAGCCGTCCACGAAACTTCAGCAAGTGTGGCGAATCAACACGTCGCCATCTCATAAGTAGTAGGTGACTGTGGTAGAGCTGCAAGCAAGCATTTGGAGAAGACGTTAAATCGCTTGCATGTTAGGTATCATAAGGATTAGAATACCAATCTTGCCATTTCCCACTTCAGTCCCCAACAAATCGTAACCCAGACGCCAAAGTCGTGTCGCGTATCTATCTCTTCGCCATACCCAAATCCGATAGCCTCGCCCGACTCAGCCCGTAGACTCAAGCATAGCTCGTCCCACCCGTAACCTTCGTCTCCCTATCCTCTTTAAACACCAAAAGTCCAGTCAGGATGAAACTCACACTACACACACGTCAGCCATCATCCCCTCAACCACGTTCTCGCACACGAGGGGGGATGGGTCAACATACATCTCGACAAACGCAAAAGCGATCCCAATAAACCACTGCGTGGTGGGTACATCCCCCTTCTGTTTCCCATCTGGACATACTGTAATACCATCACCGCTCGCGGTGACGGCACATCCACCTTTCCCGCGTAGCATCAGTACCACGCTCGCGACCCAGAGGAGGAAGACGACTAGTTCGGCGACGAGGCGGAGAATGGTGCGTGTGCGGGAGCCGCCGGAGAAGGGGTTGGATTTTAGGTGGGAGGTTACGAGAGCGTGGATTGTGAGGGCGAAGGTGAAGATGCTGGCGATTACTGTGTTTGGCGTTTGTTGTTAGTGGGGGCGAGCGTTTTGTGGGAGGGGTGGGCGCGAGGGAAGGTACCTCCGACGGCGAGGGCGCCGTTGATGTTGTTCCACCAGCCTCGGTGGACGCCGGCGTAGCAGACGACTATGAGGAATGCGAGGGAGAAGCCGAGTTGGGCTATTCGGGTGAAGTAGAGGGATTTGGGGTTTGTGAGGATAGACATCGTGGGGACGAAAGGCGAAATCGAGGTAAGGCTGAGGGTGTTTGCTGCGAAAATATTTCACGCGAAAAGGTTGTGCGCTGGCAATTGTTTTCTTCTTAGAATCTAGAAGTCGCGAATATTCATGAAGTGATGATTTTATGTCGATTGACAATACAAACGGAAACGAGGTCCGTGCAAGTGACACGAGGCGAAGTCACCCAGATATACCAAAATTCACTGCATGCACAGCCCACTTCACAGCTCCTACCAAGCAGGCAATTCGTGCATACAGGCTGCATCACAGATGAAACCCCTACTGAGTCACAGCGTTTATGGTGCAGTAGGCTTCGAAGGATCGGCCTACCGCGATTTAGGATTCGTGTACAAGCACTATGAGCCTCGTAGAATTGGCAAAAATTGGACCCTTCGTCTTATGGCGGGTTTTAGTTGGATGTGGGGCGGCTGCGGGCAGGCGAAGCCGCTGCGAAGGATTCGAGGGCACAGCCCTGCAGGGTGATGTTTCAGGTGCTGGATATTTTCGGGGAGTGGTGCCCATTGGGTTTTTGGACCAAAGAGACTACACATTGGCTGTTTGCGGTCTTCGATCTCGATACTGTTGCCCTCGCACGCCATAGCGCTAATACTAGGCGAGAAGGCAGAAGTTGGATCTTGCAATTTTCATTCGAGAAAGACTCTTGTTTTCAACAAGTAATGCAGTCGCAGCTTATCTACGTGCACCAGAAGACACACTCTGAATAGATTCGATGGCGTTGTGAATCGGAGATCGCAAGGCAGTGTGTTCGGTAGTCCAAGCGGGCACTAGCGCGTCTTATCTAAAAATAGAAGCCAAGCCCACTCACTTGCGTCCGGTTCTTAAGATAAATTCCGGTCCTTACAAAGGATATCTACTTCGGACCGGACCGCTATACCTACTCTAGCTTGTTGAGTCTTATGGGTCCAACATTGGGCACCTACTGTCCGGAAGCCAGTTCCTGGACTTCAATGAAGCAAGCACTGGAATCTCCTGATAAGTTATGGCATCATCTACTTTGCTTGCTTCTTCATTGTGCTTATGATCTACAATCTCTTGTCTTCGAGCATCACCAATATCTATTTTCTTGCTTCCTATGCCTGAGCAAGCAATCATCTTAGCTAGGCCCGCTGGTGTGTAATGTTAAAAGCATGCTATGGTTTCGACCCGCGCGTTGTCTAGCTCTGTAAGTTCCTTTACTAAAACCTCATCTCAAGAGTCAGTCGATTTGGATTGAACATATGAGAACGAATGTTTAGAAATCCACAACTTCCCAATAATTATACTGCAAAGCTATTGAGTGGAAAGACGTAAGGGCGAAGTTTGATCAATGCCCCGGAAAATCATACCAAGCAGCCGAACTCGGCCTCTAGTCCTGGAGAAAGGCGATTAGATAGTTACATTTACATGAATATCAGAGCCTCGAATAATAAACACCCCCAAAGGAATCGAAGCAGATATTGGTACGGTTCCCTATTCGAGCCCGACACTGGTTGGAAAAATACAAGGCTTACGGGATGGATAGTATGGACTGCCAGATTGTTTCGGACAGTGCAAAAAATCTGACTCGTTCGACTAGTGAAACGTGGATCCGTAGGTTGGCAAACATGTGGATGACAAGGACATGTGCTCTATGATATTGCAAGTTCTCCACGCCTACTACGCTTGAAGATCATGATGTATGGCGTGATTAGAGTGTTGAATAGTCGTCCATCAACGTCTGAAGAGCACACCGATTTGTTGTAGCAAGGTCTCCATCGGCTATTGGCTTCTATCTACTCAAAAAACCTGCCCATCCGCTGCCTCCCGCAAAATACAAATAACAACCCAAATGATCCTCACCCCAACCGCCCCAAGTGCAAACCTCCCTAACAACGCTAATCAGCTCCCACTGGTCCCTGCATTTTCTTCACAACTTCCTCCACCAACCACCAATAAGAATCTCTGCGTCGCGCGATATTGATAGACGGAGAGCGCCGCAGGTGAAAGACAGATGTTTGGAACGGGAGGTAGCGATGAAATTGATTGACGTGGTGCAGATGTTTACGCAAGTGAAAGGTGGCTAGGAACTTATACTCGGCTTGAGAGAGAATAAGGGCAGAGATATCGAGGTTGTTGTAAACTATCGAGAAGCCGCAAATAATGTCTTTCTAAGAGACCTCACCCTTGGGAAGGGTAGTGAGGTCTGCGCTGCGCTTTGTTGGGGGCCTGGGGTGCGTGATGGGTGGTAGAGGTGGTGCACTTTTATCGCTATGTTCGATAGGTGGTGCGATTGATGGGTTTTCATCGCTATAAGCATTTTGGAAATTGAATTTACATTTGGTAGAAGTGACTTAGAGGCGGTCTTTGTGGCTACCTGTTGAGAAAAGACGTGATGGTACTGCGTGACTAAGATGGGCGAGGATGATTATAGTGAAAGAAAAGAAACAGAGATCTTGAAAGACATGCATGACGCCGGTATTCGAGAAGGGAAATTAAAAGACCCAGTGGTAAGTCACCATCGACCTTACGGACGAGACCGCTCTGTAATCGATCTCATGACACTGAAGGCTTTTGTTTATTGTCGATAGTTTTGTGAACTCGGTGAAAAACAGCCTTCCAGCGGCTATAGGGGCAAATAACCGCGGACGGGACGCTTGTAGTCAAAACTCAAGGTCAAAGCGATTCATTCGATCCGCAATCAAACCGTGAAGACAATTATGTATCAGTACTTGTTCTCTACATTTGATGGAGCTAGCTCGCCTCGACGCTATGCCAACATTTCCTATCAACGTACCCTTTCTTTAACTCGGGCCATTTCTGAACTTGGCGTTGCTTGATAATAGGATGACGTTCGGTCAAAGCGTCCCATTGATGCACTCAAGATGAGCTGCGGTTGCGTAATCTTTGGCTCTTATTTGGGCTTGAAGTGGCGGTTGCGAGGGCTACAAAGCCCGAGATTCGTAGTACGGAACTCCTCGAGAGCAAAAAACTTCCATATCAGAGCTTGGGATGAGTTGAGTAATCTTTGACTCTTATTTTGGCTTGGATAACTCATTCACTGCTCAACGGAAGGGTGCTTTGTGCTTGAGTTGATTGCAGTGGCGTCCAGAACAAGTGGTAGTTTTGATACCGTGACCTAATCACCTAAATCTTGTTTTTGTCCCTGGGTGTGCGCTATCGCGTCAGAAACACATATCGATGAACATGTGAATGGATGTATTTTGTGCTGTAATTGAAGCAGAACTCCGTTTAACTAGCAGATGCTTAAGTCTCTACACCTTGATATCTGCAATACTGCCCTCCTCTGGCGTGTCATGATTCTCCTCATCACTACGTGCTTCCTATTCCGGATGATTGGATTCCTTCACGATGATTGGCCCAGCCGTCTCAAATAAGGGGATGTGAGATAGAGTTGACTTGAAGATGCGAGGATTGCTTCCATGGCTCTCTTGTCAAGCTTCGGCTGTATGAATCAGGGCCTGTGCCGTTCTCCTCGGGCTACACAACGTCTGCGTTGTTGAAGGATGTGGGACATGTTGCTACCCGCCACTCCGAAACTCTCCAGTCGTAGTATCACAGATGACCTTCGCGTCCGGCAGCTTCAAAGCTCCCAGCTTCAGACTCTGCGCTTCATAAACCACTCCGCCCTCAGCAAAACAGCATGCTTTCGACACGTACGTGCAATTACACGGACACGCAAACCCGGTATCACCGAGCACCATAGTCGCCGGATCAAAAGCCGGCCGCGTCGCATTTACAGTTCCAGGCCCGTTGATAGCGCTGGTAGATGAGGTGTTGTCGATCCCACTTAGCTCTCTGCCACTGCCACCCGATGCGAAGTATGGCATCTTGCACGACCCAGTGAAGAAACCCCCAGTACCTCCCCACGGATCTGCGATACATTTGCAAGCATCGTTGCCGGTACAAAGATTTACAGAAGAGCAGTACTGCCCGCAAACCGGCCCACCACGCTGCGTTGCCGGCGGCCCAACAGCTGAAGAGGAAGCATCATCAGCGAGCGGATCCACCGGCGGTGCAGGTGGGGCTTGAGCTTGTGGATCCCCAAATGGCACGCCGTGGGGTATGTCTCCACGAATTGGACGACCAGCTGCTATTTCTGCTGTGACATAGTTGTCGTACGGGGAGCTGGGCTGGTATAGAACGATAACGAGGTTGGACTCTGTAGTCATTGTCTTCCAACCCCCTTGGCCGGTGTAAGTACAGTCTTGTCGGACTCGCTCGCCTTGTCGCGCTATGAACAGGTAGGTGGCCCACTCGAAGCCTGGGGTGCCGTTGGGGAGGGTGCGCGGGATCAGGGCGAGTTTGCAGCCAGCTGTATTTGAAAACGAGGGTATTAGTGTGATTTGCAACGTATTTTGTTTTGTCTGCCAATTGGGAAATCTTACCATTTGCGCGATAGATCGGAATATCATGTCTTCCACTCCATTGCGTGTCCGAAATTGGCAGATCGTATCTATCACGCGCTGGTCGAGGGAGTCCGACAAGTGCAAAAATATGCCCATGGGTGTCTGTGTATGCCAATCCTGCTTCTGTCCCTTGGCGGACGCTTCTTGTAGACCATAATAGCTGTTCACAAGCGGATTCTGAAGGTTGACCATAGAAAATACTGCACTGGGGCCATGTGTTATAGGCGTTTATATGGGGCAGTAGGAACCATAAAATGAAGGCAGAGAAGAGGAAAGAGCAGCTTGCACTCGCCACTTGGACTTAGAGGCAGGCAATGGACGCTGACAAGGAAAGCAAGGTTCAAGCGCGACCGCTCACCTTTTCTTGTTTCCAAAAGAAATCACAGGCAGTAGTCAGTGCCGCTTGCGCTACTGGGCGCGCGTGTTGTACTCGCACAGCCACAACGTTCTATTGGCGATAACAGGATCGCGACAGGCGACTTGATCATATTCACTCAATTTGTGAGCTGGTATCGGCGTGAGCAGACAGTGTGCTGCGCGGTTGCAAACGAAGGAGCGGAAAGACTGAAGCAGGAATACCAAGTTTGCAAACCATAGAAGCACATATTTAAGGACAAACAAAGTCCTCGATCAGCGATCTCGGCAAACTTGGAAAGAGAACCAGCCATTCGGAGCGCTGACTCGTGCGAGCATCTCCATTCCCTTATAATTTTGTTTTGCCGATTCCCCAAATTTCTGCCCCAGGACTGTTCATGTTTTGGCCAACCTCACCCGGTGCGGGCTCTCTCCCGTCCTGTGCTCTTCCAACGATCAGCGAGCTCGCCTTCCCGATCGTCTTCTCAGCTTCTCTTTCAATCCGCTCAACCAAATCTTTACAACTCGGAATATCGTGTATCAGACCAATCACCTGCCCAGCAGTCCAGACCCCAAAGTCCACATCGCCATTAATGAATACCTCCCTACCCCTTTTCCCCGATACATAAGGCGCCACATCCTCGAACTTCCCGCTCGTGCTCTCCCGCTCCACTTTCACAGCCTCTTTCGCGACTTTGTTCGCAAACAATCTGCTCGTGTTTTTCCACCGTCGTAGGACCAGTTCAGTGTCTGTTTCCTGTGCCTCGACAATTGCTTCCTTGACCTTTTGATGAATAGGGGCTTCAATCGTACACATGAATCTTGTCCCCATATTGATCCCCTCCGCCCCCAATGACAGCGCAGCAGCCAGACCCTGTCCATCCGCAAAGCCTCCGCTCGCTATGAAGGGTACACCAAGACTCTGCCGTGCCCTACTTAGAAGTATGAAGTTCGTGATATCGCTCTCCCCTACATGTCCTGCGCATTCAAAACCATCGATGCTCAAGAAATCCACGCCAAGCTTGATCGCACTATGTGCATGGCGTATTGTAGTACATTTGTGTAGAATAATGCAGTTGGCTGCTTTGAGTTGCTTTATTACTGGGCCTGGGCTGTTTCCTGCCGTCTCTACTATACTGATTCCTTCGTCGATTATGACCTTAGCATAGCCGTGATAATCGGGCGGTACGAGGGCAGGGAGGAGGGTGAGGTTTACGCCGAAAGGGTTCTTTGTCATGGTACGGCACCGGCGGATCTCTTTGCGCAGGTCTTCGGGGGAGGGTTGGGTCAGGGCAGTAAGCTGTTATCTCAAGTCAGCAAACGAGTTTTCTCAAGAGGCAGCTGTAGGAGAAACACACTATACCCAAACCGCCTGCATTGGATATTGCCGAAGCAAGCTCAGCATAGCCGACCCATTGCATTCCTCCCTGGACCACTGGGACTAGGAGACGGTCAGTATGTTTGTTGCGATCAAGGTGGAGTCGAAATACTCTTGATCCCAAGCTGCCGGGTAAGAGCTGTGTTGAATGGCATCCTGGATTGTAAGCCTGGATTTATAGAGCGATAGAGGGTCGTTGAGCAGTAAATGAAGGAAGCGAGAAGGAAGAGGGTAAGTTCTGCTGTTGTAGGCCGTGTCTGGGATGCCGAGGTACGGCCTAGTGCCGGAAATGGTCTTAACACCGAGCAGACGGTCCTCTACCTAAGTACTTTCGTTTCGAAATCTTGGAGTCTTGCTGTTGGCTGTCTATCAAATATAAGGCGCTAACTCAATCGAGGTTTGACATTTGATATGGACCCAACTATGAACGTAGCAATGGTCTAACCCCAGCTTGGCAGTGTTTGACCCCGGGCCAGCTACAAGCCCCAAAGGGTCAACCTTTACCACCTCTAGATCTACGGAAGTACACTCTACGGTTCTAAGCTCTGTAGAAATTCTGTAGATTAGGTCTTTCTCTAAAATTCTACTACGCTACTCTTACCTACGCCCAGTCATTATTGAATTATGTCGAGTTTTCGCAAGACCGTTACTCTCGAAGAAACCTCCAAAATGGACGGCTTTTTTTGACTTTGGGATTCTGAGCGATTTTGTTCTAAGTTGAGCGTCAAAGTGTACCGATCCCGCTCCAAATACTGGATTATGACAGGTATCTGAATGCCAATATATACAGCAAGTTTGGACGTAGCACGCTCTACTCACAGACTCAATTAGCAGAATAAGGAAGATGCAGGTCCAAGCACATCCTTCAAACATATGCCTTACTTACACAAGGAAACCCTAAGGGGCCTACCAGACACGATTACCAGGGAAAGAGAAGCCATCCATTTTATATACTCCCATTGGGAGCGGATGCACTCGCTTTGTTACTATATAGATTTCCGGAGTATCCTCGATTTGATCTCACCCAAGTGACTGAAGACCTGAAAGGGGTCTGTGTTGAGAGTAATGATGGGTAGAAGAAGTCTTTCCACAATGACCGCGAAGATGCGAGCCAAACAGGGTAACGACTATCACAGGATTCTCTAGCCAGCTACTATGCAACTCCCCAACTTGTCAAGGGTCGGATCGAAACTCTTTCAGGAGAGCTACTCATGCAGTACTTAGATGACTCTCCCACTAAACAGTCTGTCTCTTTACCAGACCATCTGCCACCATCCAAACAAAACCGTCCGCCATTCTCGTCATGCGTGTTCGGTCAGGACACAATCATGCAAGTACCCGCCTTGGGAGCGGGGCAAGCAACAAGACTCGAAAGAGCTGTCGTCAACAAATGCCACCCTCTCAAATTTGAAACTCTGAGCTTCATTAACGAACACCCAGTCTTCGGCGCCATCTTGGAGAGCTTCTACGACCAGTCACCATGTCCTTTGGCTTTAGCATAGGCGATATTCTGGCGGTTACCAAATTTGCCCTTCATGTATGCAAGCAGTTACAGGATGCCAGCCAGCAATTCATAGCCGTTCGTGACGAGTAGATTGTCTTCCTTCTTGATTGGATATGGAGTGAGCCGGAGGCCTTTTAGAGTCACGGCATTTCAGATCCTCCTAGATGCGATTGCTGCGAACATTTCCGTCGCCAATCTCAGCGACAAGCAAGGCCAAGACCTATCATCGGTCCTAAATCCCTGCAGCAAAGTCTTGACAGACTTTCGTTCGCTTCTCGAGGTAGATTCTTCTGGCGTTCCTGTTCGATTTGACCTTAATTTCAGCAAGGCTGATTTCAAATGCTGTGTCAGAAACATGGAGGCTTAGCACGTGAAGGCATAAGTTAGTGGACAAAGATCCGCAGAGCGCACAACAAGTTGAGTTAGGACCAAGGAGAAGCTAAAGATCTTCGAGCGCGGATCACTTCAACGACGACTATCCTAGACGCATTCAAATCAGAGCTCGATCGAAGTCACCAGGAGCGCCAAGTCATTAGTGGTTGGCTCTCTACCCTGAACTTTCCCGCTCAGCAAAACGAGCTCCTGAGCAGGCGCCAAGAAGGTACTGGGAATTGGTTGCTTGAATCTCAAGCCTTCGTCACATGGCCGAAGAGACACTTTTCTGTCCCGGGCCCCCGGGCGCAGGCAAAAAAATTCTAACGACTGTGGTTGTGGATCACTTACTTACGAACTTGCGTTCGCATGATGATACGATCGGGATCGCGTACAGTTGTTGTGATTACAAGAAGCAGGAGGAACAGACACTAATCAATCTAGCCTCAAGCCTTGTGTAGCAGTTGGTTCAACAGCGAAACGAGATATCCGAAGGAGTCAAAAAGTGCTACCATAGATACTCACAGCAGCGAACTCCGCCAAAGCTTGAGGAAGTATGGCAATTACTCTATTCCGAAATGCTCATGTTCTCTCGAATATTCATGATGATCGACGCTCTGGATGAGTGCGGTCATGATTTGACTAAACTCGGCAGCGGTTAATTGACAGGCTTCGTTCGATGCAAGAATTGCTACCTATCAACCTTATGGTCACCTCACGCCCTATCCCTGTCCATCGCCTCAGACTTCTGCGACAACCTTTCTGTTCATATTCGAGCCAATGAGACCCACATTTGTAACCATGTGCCAGCACCAAATGGTTCGTTTGCCTCCGGCCGTCCAGCAAGATCCCAGCTTGTAACTGGAGATTCTTAAGGGTCCGGTGAGAGCTGTTGGCGGAATGTAAGTGCAGCCTTTTGCATCCTACAATGCTTGGCATTGAATTTCTTTCAGGTTCCTATTAGCCAAGCTTCACATGGATTCACTTGCCTATCAAATAACTGTGCGGTCAGTAAGGGAATGTCTAGGAACTTTACCTATTGGTTCGAACGCTCTAGACTATGCTTATGACGAGGCTCTGAAAAGGGTCAAAAGCCGAGAGCTACCGTCTAGAGAGCTGGCGGTGAAGACGTTGAGTTGGATTGTATATGCGCAACGACCGTTACATTTCAGCCAAGTCCAACACGCCTTAGCAATTGAGATTGGGAAGAAGGACCTTGATCCCGAAAATCTCAATGATATCGGGACTATCATCTCAACTTGTGCAGGTCTGGTTATGGTCAATGAACGGCGTATCAGGCTTCTCCACTACACCACTCAAGGGTATCTTGTACGGACTGGGCCGTATCATCTCCCAAATGCGCACCAGATCAATGCCTCGAGTTGTCGCACCTATCTCCAATTCAATGACTTTGCGCATGGTGTTCCATACCAGCATGAAGGAGTCTTGTCAGATAGTACCAACTTGTACAGCATAAACAGAAGTCACTGTAGGGATCGCATAAGGGGCATCCACTTCTTCGGTACGCTGTAAGTTACTGGGCATTCCATGCAGACCACTCCCTCGAAGAGAACGTCGCCTCGTTGATGGCCGGCTTCCTTGAAGACCGGCATATATTGTCGTGGGCTTGCCAGGTGTTGTTGCACTTTCGAGGATGGGGTTACGTCGGCTATGAGAAGAAGTCTGGGACAGGCCCACCCACAGCCGATCCTTAGTGCGCCATACATTTAGCCGTAATATCTGGGCTAGAGAAATTGGTTCTTTCGTTGCTAGATGAAGGGTTCGATGTGAACGCACGAGATGGCGACGGTATGACAACGCTGCTGTGAGCTATCCAACTACGAGATGCTGCACTTACCACGTTGTTAATGTCGAACAAAGCCATCGATGTCAACGCCCGAAGCACAACGTGTGGATATACACCGCTGAGTGTAGCGGCCCGAAAGGGAGATCAAGCAACGGTGCAGTTGCTCCTGGCACGAGAAGAAATTGATGTTAACGTACCTGAAACGCAAGTAACACGGTCACATACAGCGTCATCAATTGCAGTAGCGCTTATTTATCCAGGAATAGTAGAGCTCTTGTTAGAGCGAGAGGACACCAAAGCTGATTCAAAAGACGAGCAGGGTACTACCCCACTAATGAAGGCGGCGCATCGTGGAAACGCATGCATTGTAAAACTTCTCTTGGCACGTAGCGATGTTGATGTTCTTGCAGTGGATGACAACGGCGCAACCCCGCTTTCAAGTGCAGAAGAAAGACGGATGGGGGGAAGCGAAAATGACCATGACTCGGTGATACGGCTGCTGCATTCAGCAATCGAAGAATGGATTATATCCTAGCATCACGGATGGGTTTTCTCGATTCTACCACGTTCTTTTTCTTTCCATTACTGTCGTATGCTCATTGGTATTACGGGGGAGTCGATACATAAATCAAGATCCCATTCATTAGCGTCCCAATGCTCTTGTCTAGACTTAAATGCGAAGCAATCGGAATAGTACTCACTTCTTACCCACTGTACTACGCGAGCCTCCCTTTTTTTGACTTAGGTCTCTTCATCCCTCAATGACCCTCACATACCTCAATCTCAGCCCCTTCCTAGAAAATATACATTGTCGATCAATAGGACGCGCCGAAGGGCGGGTTCCAGCTTTCGCTACTTGACGAAGTGGTGATCGAGTCCTTTGATTGTCTCATAGCTTTCCCAACCACATTGGTTTTTGAATAGCCAACAGGAGAAAACTAAAAGATCCAAGTGGCAGGCTATCTAATTAACATGACGGATTCATCATTAGAAAGGTTATGCCGTTGTCTCCTATCACACAAAGCCTGCCCAGTTGGGATTCCGTCAAAATGAACACAGGCTTTTCCTTCTCCAGCATTCAAGGGCCTCCAAAACCCACGCACACCGAAAGGACGGCTCTTGGCTCCGCCGCATTCGTATGTCTGACTGGTAAAACTATTTCCGTTCTGATGAACATTCTTGTTAGACACGTAAAAGACACGCAAGAGCACTTCTAGTGATCTCTGAACGCCTTACTCCTTCTTTTTGTAGAGAAGCCTCTCCGAACATAACACGATGACTCGGTAGTCAACCCTAGATACCTGGAAAACCAAATATTGGGCAAATTCCTGAAATCCACATAGAAGTCATCAGCTTCCCATCCAGCCCAATCTCGTTCAGAATTGAGCAGGAAACGTCACCTTTTCGGCTCTTCATGATGGGCATGCTGTACTATGTAATTATCATACCAAAACAAGCCGTTACCAATGGTGCTATTTTTTGGAGGACGTCTGACACATATGTCGCTCCTCGGCTGCTATCAAGGAACCAGATTCCCCTTTTTATTCGCCGAATTCGGTATTATTCTCTGGTGAAGCGATATGCGGCGGCGTAGTCAATTGTGACTGTATCGTCAGTAGAATTGGGCTCTCACAATTGCGTTTCCGCCCCAAGCCGTTGCGTTGCTCGGTGTACCATACATATATACCATGGGCGTGAACGAGAGGAAGGAACTGCGCGAATAAGTCATGTGAGTTGTAATCAATCAGGCGCCTGTTGCTTGTGCAAATTGAATCTCATTATATGTGGTTTCACTTACGGAGAGACGATAAGTTGATCTGTCTCACTTGATAAGCTAGAACGGCTTATCCAAACCACCAATTCAGAGCAAAAACTACCCCCCCCCGCTACTCCCCCAAATCGCTGCTCATTTCTCAACTAACATCCCCAATATCAGACTCTGAATCACAAACTCATTCCCAACCACCTTCGTCCCACCCCTCACCCTCTTCACCCCCTCATACGCCTCACTCTCCCTCCCACGCTTCCTCTTCTTGCCCGTCTGCCCGCCGCCAGAAAGTCGCTTCTCGACCTGCTCCTCTTTGTCGTAGCTAAAGACCCAATTCCATGGCTCTCCCAGTGCCTGTGCGTCGTTCACTGCTTTTGCGGCGGCTTCTTGGCTGATGGCTCTAGCTACTCGGCTAGCGCCTAGGGCGTGCGTTATGAGTGGGTGCTGCTTCATGGTTTCTTCTTGGCCTTTTTCCATAATCAGAAGAACAGAGGCACCGTCCAGCATCTTGGGCCTGCTCTCTACGATGCTTGATATGGTAGCGGTGTCGGCAGAGAAGGGCTGTAGGACACGTGATCGTACAACACCTCCTAGGTAGGCAGAGTCGCCGGCAGGAAGGAGGTAGGGAGTCCATGGTAGGACTCGTTCTTTAGTCACGCAGTCCGTGATCCAACGCGTGGCTAAGCAGGGTATGCCAAGGGCGAGAGCTTGGATGAATTTGGCACGGCGGCAGTGTTTGTCTGCTATCAGACAAGTGAAGCCGACGTCTTCGGCGGCAGAGGTGAGTTGAAACGTAGTCTCGTCCTCATCTTTGGGGCTGGTAGTACGAGGAAGGGGTGGTATGTGAAAGAGCTCGTCGAAGCCGTTATCGAGAACGATACCGCCGTTGGAAGAAATTTTAATCTTGACAAGCTCGCTATCTTCGGTGCGATCGATATTAGTGATGGCGAAGGCCATGTTCTTGAACAGCCCATCTCGTGTGATAGTACTTGATTTCATGGAACGAGACATAGCGAGACCAGAAGTCTTGACCCGTCGAGTCCGCGATGATGGAGTTGATGGGGTTGAGGGTCGTTCAGAAGGCGTTTGCAGTCCAGTCGATGTCTGTAGCCTGTTCAACGTATGGGTGTATATACGATTTCTGAAGGTGGCCCACAGGGTTTGTGTAAAGTAGATCTGAGTTAATGGCACGGCAAGCTGCTCATTGTCTGATGGGTTTCCACCAATTGATGGCCGTTGTTTGGGAGTCAGCAGCACAGTGGCGTAGCCATGAATATCTGTCTCTGGAAAGGCGGCATCATTCGTAGATGGAGCTTGGCCGCGACGAGAGGGAGTTGCCGGATCTGGAGGTGTGGCTGGACGGTGCTGGTCACGCATGCCTTCAATTACATAGCTCTTTATACGGGCTCCAGGCAAGTCGACTTTGACCAGGTCACCAGCCCGCAGCTGTAGCCGCTTGATTCCATAGGCACTGATAGTGTCAATTGTACCATCATCAAAGCGGACAGTATAACGAGGTTTGTCGCCTCCTTTGACTTCTAAGCATGTCGCAGGGTGATAGGCAGGGTTGGTGCCGCTGAATAGTGCAAATACTCTATTAGGGGCGGTGACAGTGGGTTGACGGACATCTCCTGAGTTGTCTCGTCGAGCAAGTGGGTCTTCGCTGGATGTTGGAATAGGCATTTCCAAGCTCCGATTGGTTTCCGGCTGAAGCTTGCGGCTAAGCTTTGTAGCAGGCTTCAGGACTGGCGCTGGGACCGAGGTAGCTTTCTCGTCTAAGAACGTTTCTTGAACAGTCTTCTCGCTAGTTTTCAATGGTGATGCAGCTTCTTGATCAATTTGTAAAGCATGAGTCCTTCTCGTTACTGGGCTCCGCGTCTCAGCGTCTGAAGATGTTTGAACGGGAGTTGGCCAAGAGATTGCTGACGAGCCTGGAGGTAGAGGTGTACCGAGAAGCGGAGGCAGACTCTTGGGGTCAAGCTCTGCGACCTGCAGAGCAAGTTCCCGGCCGCCGCGACGCCTCTTCCTTGCGGGCAAAACGGGGCTGGAGCCACCGAGGGCTTTTTGAAACTCGATGTCTTCATTGCTGAGTATATCGATATCAATATCAACATCCCCTAACGGATCTGGAGGCGAAGGGTCTGCTGCGATCTCGCCAATTGACCTTGGCCTCTTGAACCTGATGGGAGACGCTTGTTTACTCTGGGGCTTCTGCCGCATCTTCTGCACCTGAGTCTTCGAGGGTGTCTCAGGCAACTGTTCTTGTGCTGTTTCAAACAGAGTAGAGGGATGCGACTGCTCAACGACCGAATAGCAGGAAGGTTTTTTAGATGCAGATTTGGGTGTATTTCTTGGCGAGAGTATTGAGTTCGAAGAGTCGACGGTAGATCCTCGAGTGTTATGGTGGTGGTGCGCTGTCACGCTCGTGGTGTCGGGAATTGTATTTTGTGGCGGCACAAGATGCGATGTTGAGAGCTCTGACGATTGGGCGGCGTTGCTGTGTGACTCGGTGGATGGGGGATGAACGCAATCTGCACCCCTCGATCCCAGGGCACTAGCCTTCGAACCGTCTTGTTGAGGAGGTTCTACCGCCGCTCCTTCTCCCGCAAAAGCTCCTCGAATCTGCGTCGCACTTTCCGCAACTGCCACCTTTTGTTGCGAATTCCTGCGATTAGACGAAGTACTTGGCGGGTTCTGAGAATAGGCGTTCGCTAGGGAAGCCTTGGAGGTGCTGCTTGACATTCGAGCAGCTTTGGAGCCGTCCGATGATTGGGAATGCGGGACAAGGATGCGGGTGTCAATGGAGGAGCGGGGCTCTGAAGATGCTCTGAATTCATATCTTCCTGCATTCTGCTTGGCGCGTGATTGAGACGGCTGCGAATCGGCGATGGCCTCCGGCTGGGTCGCAGTCTGTATCGTCTTTGTTGCTTCTTGGCTTCTGGTAACTCGAGAACTGCTACTGATTGGTAAAGCACTTTTGGTCTGGGAGATGACCTTAGGCTTCCGGGATAGTTGGTGCGATGGACTAGGCTGTGAGGCTATAACTTGCGACACGGCGTGCTGTGCTCTGGAGACCGTCCGGGGTACCTCTACATTCTCTTTGTTCTCCTCCCCAAGCTCATCAGCATCGTCATCGGGTTCAAGCTCGGCCTTTTCCTCGCATTCTGTCTCGTCTTCTGTAATATTGCCTTGCTCTTCATCGCCAGGGCCATCGTCTGATATCAATACAGGTTCTCTAGCCTCTCGTCCTGCGCCCCGAGGTGACACTCTGCTAGGTATGTTTTTTGTTCGACCCCCTAAACGTCTGCCACGAGCCCTTACTGTGGGCTCTGACCGAGCTGTGAGGCCCGCAAATTGATTTCTCGCCTCGATCTCGATTTTTCTCTGATTCAAATGTCTGCGTATCTGTGTGTCTTCAGACGCAAAACCGTCGTCGGACAGCTCGTCAGCTGAGAGTACTTGCTCCGCCTTCTGAGCCTGAAGCAGCTTTTCCCTCGCTTCTTGTGACGCTTGCATTGAGATGTAGGTCGTCTGAGGCTCGGTGACGGCACGTACCATGCCAGCTCGTGGCATTCGTACAGGCGATGATAAAGAGTCTGCCGTAGATGGACGCTGTATATTATGTATGTCTGGCGATGGTCTCTCAGATAGTCCATCAGAAGTGATTAACAAAGGTGAAGTGAGCGCCTGTGTAGCTTTAAATAGCTGGCTCGGGTCCATCAGGCCATCGATGCTTCCCATTTGCCCTGCAAAAGGGTTTGTCGGTAACTTCGGGGTCTCCATCTTTTTGGAATTGACGTCGCTTCCACGCTTCCTTTTCTTGGCATTTGTAGCAGGCGTTTTCGGCTGCTGGAAACGGCTCGACTCTGGGAAGATGTCTGCCCGAACATCCATCTCTTGAGATAGCGGGTCAATATCATCCCCCTCTTGGTCCGTGGGAAAGTCCCCAACGTCGATAATCGAAGGCTCCTCGAATGCGCCAAGAAGGTCCACATGCCCAGTCTCACCCGGCTGTATGCTGTTCACGGTCGCCTTTACAGTATGCGAATTGGTCCCATCCTGCCCCAAAGTCTCTTTTATAGCCGGCTGCTCTCTTGCCTTGTTGGTGAACTGTTCGTAAACCCATTGTGAAACCGGCTGAGTATCGCCCTGTGATTGACTTCCGTACAAGAGCATCTTGTTTCTAGAGGACTCGGGAATGGTGCTAGGTAGCTCAGGCTGAGAGGCTGACAGTCGCGGTCCTTTATCTCTCAAGTCCAGACGCCGAGACTGTGGCTGACTCGCAGACCACTGTTGACTCTGTGTTAAGTTTTGGGGCGGAGGATTAGTTCTATGGATGGAGTCTTTCTCGGCGCAGGCACTCTTTGTCAAATCTTGCCCAACTTGTCGGTGCTGGTGCTTTGATGCTGCGGCAACCGGACTCGGATCACGCTTATGAGACGACAGGGAAGATGGCGTCAGTTTGCTTGCATACCCGAGGTGACAGGCATTAGAATGCATCGGTTTACTCACCAGATCGTTGTCCAAGCCCAAAGCAAACGCTTGGAGCTGTGAAATGTCTATACTATCATTTTGAGTCCCCATACTGAGCCTTGATGAATTCTGAGCAACACTTGAGAATGTCTTCGTAAAAGTGCTTTCTCGTCGCGGTTGTGTTCGGAGACGCGCCTGGTATGATCCTAGCTAATCTGGGACTAGCTTGGAACGCTATCTCTTGGCACCGTTTCGCGTTAGGCCGAGGGCTTCTCATTCCAAACGTCCACACTCACCTTTGGAGGAATACGGTAGTAAGAGAGGATGGGGCTTTGCAGTCTGAAAAACATTTTCGACCAGTCAAGGTACACAATTAGACTCATTAATCTAATGGTCAAGCAAGGTCTGGATATTACGTCAAAGGACAGGCCCGTGGGTGCCAGTATCAAGGTGAGCCTGCGCTTCCTTAGATGATTTTCTAGCCCAGCAGAAATCTGAAAGTGCCTTGCTTGTCTTGTTACTTCAAAATGACCGAAAGGGAGCGAGTCCAGCTCAGCTCCGATGTATGCACCAGGAAGTACTGCAGCACAGTTTATAAGAAGCGCCCATACTGACGCGCTTCCGCCTCCATCTGCAAACATCCACTGCAAAAAAGCGATCGGCAATACCATTGCCAACCAATTTGTATTCTCTCAATATGCGAACTAGACTGTCAAGTATGGTCTGTCGCCCGTTTTTCGCTTACCTGCGGGAGCAGCGCCCAAGTACATTACATACAATCTTGCGTAGAAATCTCTCTTACCGATGTATTTTCGTCCCAGCCAGCATAAGATTCGCGGTCCCCTATCGGCTATGCACATCGTAGTGCAGAACATCTTGGGCATCAACCTTGTTACTACCGTGATTTGAACCCACTTGCATGAACACCATGAGCACGGCACCATAGGCTGCTGTGGCAGCAAGGACCTCGAACGGCTTTTCAACTGTGAAAAGGCTCAGTAAGATGGTGAAGAGGCAAATGAATCCTGTTATCACGCCTAAGCGTGTTTCGAGATGGGGCTGCTGAGCTGATATGTGTTGTAAGGGCCACAGTGGACAAATCAGCATAGCCAAGCCGAGCCTTACGGTTACGCAGGTCACGATCTTATTCACGACCTCGTCCTTATGGTACACAGTCATCTCTGTCTCAAAATCATTTTCTCCATATAAACGACCATTTTTCTTGGATTTCGACATGTCAGCTTGGCGGTACAACTCACGGAGAGCTGTCTTACCTTTCTTTCTCTTAAACAGAAAGGTAATCTAAGAAGATTATGCCTGTCTATGAATCTCCTTAGTGGTGCTTTCTGCCTTGGAACTACTGGGATCAGATCATCAAGCTGATCAACAAATTCGACCTCTTCTGGAAGAATTGGGCCATTTGCATTCGTCAGCCACTGTCTGACATTTTTGACCTGGAAATCTGTCGCTCTTGGTCGGGATTTCAAAATCGAATGATGGAGAACAAAATTCTCTGATCTTGGGTTAGCGACGAGTTGCTTGTTGAGACTTGAACAAGGTTTAAGAGAACGAGCTTCATACGGTATCTCTCGATTATAGTCGCAAGGTGCTCTAGTATTTTCCGTCTTGGCCGGCTGTCGCGACGAAATGTTCCACTATCAGCACTTTCAGCCACGGCTGCTGCGTCCTCAACATTAAGCTGTTTTCCGACTTCTACTATCTCGTCTTGCAGATATAAGGCCACTCTCGTACTTGAATCTCCGAAGCGGCGGAGAACAAAAAATCATCGTCGGAGGACATCCATCGACTGAATGCTGGGTAACCTCTACTATATGGAGATTAGCATTCATTCGAAGGGGAGATTCTGACATACGCACTATCTCCATGGCTGATAGTCAGCCTCCTGTATGGTTGGAGATATTCGTGGGGGCTGTAGCACATCCTGGCTACTTGCGGAAGTTGAAGCGTTCAGAACGCTCGATCCGTTCTTTGATTGAGACACTTCGTCGTACGGCGTCATAGACGCTTCACGTGTTGTTAATTGACTTCGGCGCAGGGACGAGTGCGATGCGTTGATTCCTGGCTCTGAATCCTCTCGACACGAAGGTTCAAATGGGTTCGGTGTAGCTCCCGTGGGGAAATTCACAACAGACTGCGCGGTTTCTGGCCCAAGAAGCGGCTCTGTGAGGCAAGAAGAGCCCATAGCTGACTAGATATCCTGCTTGAGTTGTCTGGTCTTGCTGGCATCGTTGGTCCTTTGGGCAGCAATGATGCGTGCTTCGACAGAGCTCGAGCGGATAATCAGCGTGATTGCCCAATCACTAAAGTATAAAGCCGAAGAATTCGAACTCTTATGCATGTCGAGAAATTCTCAGGCCTTTGCCTTCCCCACTGAAACGGCCAACGCATCATGCATATGCGGGCTCTCGAAGGGATCCAATCATGGTACATCTACCGCACTTAGCGCTTTAGCCTTGTCCGCATTTGCGCATGGACGAGTGCCTTGATGTGCTGGAGCTATTCACCGCTTAGACTCCACCGTCAAATGCCCCACTGTTGTGAGCTGCGGTAAATTGAGCACCACAGCCGGTTTGCCTTTTTATGCCTTGTTCTGTGCGGTTTAACAAGGGTGTCCTCGAGTATTCCGGAGCTACTGCGCCTGCCAATCTACCATCAGCATTATAAGTGAAGGCTGCGAACCAGTCCAAAAGTTTATCGATCAAATTGGCATCTTGTACGCAATTGTGCGCCATCGCCAATTTGATGCCAAGGCTAAGGTCAATTGTCAGATCCGAACGATTGCATGTAATACTCGTCGCGCTTCCGTACCTTCTCGTACCCACATTTGTAGTCATGGGTCGCGAATCACCGCCTTTCCGGGAATATGGAAGAGAAGATCCACGCAGACCGCCTCCACGACCGGCTCAGCCACGCCCACCTCCACCTCCACCTCCGAATCCACCGCCACGACCTAGCCGTTCGCAGACTGGAGAAAGTCGATATGGGTCTGACCATTCGCAAGAGGAAACTTCCCCGCCATCACAAGGCTCATTGTCCAGATTGCAGAATTACCGAAGTCGAGACGCTTCAAGTCGAGTATCGCAAGGCTATGGTGGACCTCAACCTGGCTACGGCCCCTCTTCAGAGTATGAAGAAGACTACCCCTCTGATCCCATGCGGCGCCCCGGGTCTTCTACCGGAGCCGTTGCGCGAGACTCCTCAAGATACCCAGGGTATACGGTACCATCTTCGGCATCACAGACTCAACGGCGGCCCAGAAACCAGGACCGAGAATACTATCAGCCAAGCACGATCTCTTCGGGTCCCGGGCGAAGTACGTATTCCCAGACCTCGAGCCAGCGCTCCGACCCCCGAAGTAGAGGCAACGCCGGAGCTTCATATCCTGGCTCGTCTACAAGAAGATCTCAGAGTATCAGTGCTCCTGTGGGTTTACTGTGCAAGCATGGAAGGGCGGAAGAAGCGTAAGGCACCTGCACAACCGTCGAACTATTGCTCAACTCCCATCAGGTGCCGCGATTGCGCTTCTCGAAGTAGCTACCGCTAGTATTGAGCAGCACATATTCGAACATCAAAAACACTCAAATCCATACCACCGATTATCAGTCACAGCTCTCGCAGCGTCCGTGTGAACGCCTCAAGCTGTCAATGAGTGAGGATCCCTTCAACAGTGACAAACAACCATTTAGTATGCTAAGTCTAATGAGTCGACTCAAGTTAGGTCAATCCTATAAATTGTAGTGACTTAGTAGGAGCTAAGTGCCGACTTTAGTCTATGATTTCTAATTTCTTCGCACGGGCAGTATTAAGACACGAAATGTGTATAGCAGATAAACCGCGTCATCGGCGAAATAAAGCTGAACAGATTGACGACGTTAACGACAATCGGTGTATAAGCCTAAATGTACGATTCGGTGTTCTACCTGTATTTTAGTAAACGATGGGAATTCTGGCCCTTCGCCAGACCCTGCGCTAGACTTGGCCCTGAATCCGCCGGCTTCCGCGTCTTGAACAGCAGTAGGACTTGCTTGTCGTGTATCAAACCTACTGGTATGGATTGAAGAAGGCCGGTGGTGGATCTATGTAAGAGAACTGCACTGACTTCTTGTGGTGAATGAGGGGATTTTGTACTGGTGTTCGAGCCTCGAATGAGTGTCACAGTAGCCTGTGTTTGACCATTCATTTGCCAGTGTGGCTCTATATTCGTTAGATACTATCCTTATACTTTGATCGCAATTATTTGGACCCTTCTATCACTAGGCAAACGGCTCTTTCTGACTCTATTTAACCATGTCTCGTCCACATAGCACTCGAAACTATTCATGAAACACAAGAACACGCATGGGAGTCGCCACATTTCTCAACGGAATGGCTCAGGAATCATGCAGGGAGAGGGAAACGTAGGTCCTTCCTCCTGGCTCAAGAGCGAGGAATGTGCCCGATAGCAGTAATGGGACTCTTTCCCGCTACACTCGAGCGGAGATACTGACAATTTTTAAGCAAGCTAAGCCGCATCATCGACATCTTGGCAAAGCAGTCAAGTATCATGTTCACGGCTCTTCTGTGGCCTTAATAGATCTTTATCGCCCCTTGAATTATTCTCAGATTACCAAGTCGCATCAGGCTCACGACAAAACACAATAGCCATGCTTATCTACTCTACCTAGTTATTCACACCTCTATTCGTCGGCCCAGCTTTTGCGTTGTGAACGAAGGGGAGCCAAGAAAACGATAACAGCGCCATTACAGTAGAGAAATGTACAGATCCGCTCTGCCAATCTCTAGGCCGTTTCCCTGACCAGAGACCCCAGAAGGTGTGCTAAACAATGCGTTAATTCCCCACGCTTCATCTTTCTCGTCGTCGGAGCCTACGTCCCATCTTGTACGTCTCTTGGGGAGTCGTCCCAGGTATTTGTACTTGCCGCGGTGGTTGCGACTGTGGCATTCGTGCAATATGGAGAGGATGTCAAGATGTCCTTTTGTACAAGCTTTGTTGCAGCCGCGAAAGTATGAAGTGAGGACTTCACTGAGTATGGGAGGGTTGCGGTCGGCACATAATTGGTAATCGGTGTCGTTGATGGGTGGTGTCATTTGTGGGTCTCGGACGATCTCGTTTGATTTGATTCTGTGAAACTTCATCTTATCAACCTTCGATTTCCCAATGATGTGATCTCTTTTTGTGGCTTACCATTACAGATTTCCATGTATTAAACTGCCATAGACAGTGGCCATCGGATATACCCTCATAGCTTCTTGTATTGGTTGATCAATTCATCGAAAAGACTATCATCGTCGTTAAGCACTTCCACATCAATTTGGGCCAAGCGTAGACGGGCACTTTGTAGCCTTTTCGAAGTACTCACGCCAAAAAGCACAAATCCTGCCATTCTGCTTACAGGAACAATATCTACAGCAATATTCGCGACAAGGGGTATAAGCATCTTGTCAGAAGATCTATCGTCATCAGAGTCCTGACTGTGGTTCAGCTGATCATATGCTTCATCATCCGAGGTTGCTGATGATGACTGGCTACGAGGAGACACAGCTGCAATGCGGCTGCTTGAAAATGTATTCGAATCACTGTCAGATGCTGTCACGATAGGGACAAATCGCGATCCTTGATCTTGATTCACCACTATTTCAGGACGGGACAGTGTCTTCAGCTCGACCAGATGGCGCAACTGTCCTAGATGTGCAGACATCACCCAGAGACTGTTGAGGCCGTAATTGAAGGCCGAGAAAATCGTTCGTGATATCCAATGGAGCGCTTGTAATACTACTATTATAGCTCCGGCGTATTTGACTGACCTGGCAGGTGAGGCCAAATATGCTAATGGGACAAGATTTCTTGGCACTACTAAATGATGTGTCTTTCCTGACCCCTGTTGTAGTTTACAGATGCTCTAGTGTGGATGGTTCCGGGCGGGACCTACGCAATACCTTCTGATCCTGGCTTCGTGAGGTTTCAGTAGCCGGTAGCTTGGTGGCAAAAGCCCACCAGTCCCAGGGCTCTCCGGTCAAATCTTCTAAGAACCTCTTGAACGAATTGGGCACGGTGTATTCTTCGCCCATAGAGACCTCGATATATGGCAGATGATCTACTGAATTCTCGCATTTTCCCACCCTCACCTGTTTGTCGAGGGAACCTTTGGTGTCAGACGGGATTGGAACGTGGAATTTAGAACTATCTTTCATCAGTGCAGCCACTTTTCCTATTAAGCCTGGCGTTGATAGAGGCTCCGTCACCCGTGGTAGGAAAACTCTTGTATCATTATTTGTGGATCCTTCCAACTCATCAGTCGCAGAGAGACCAAGCAAGGCGGCCAATCCTTGAACAATGCCATGCTTGTTCTTGTTTTCGTCAAGACGAGCACTATGTAAGTCAGGCTTCATTGTCGCATCTGTTGACTGCGCTGGAGGTGAAATTTCACTATTTTGATGGAAGCTCGGAGCCTTTGGCCCTTGGAAGGTTGCACTGAATCAATCGCCTTCACACTGCAAATTACACTTGTCGTGAGCTAGGTGACCAACATATGATGGACCAAGCGCCTCGTCCATCTGGTTCCGGCACTCAGCCGTAGATGATCGTATCATTCCTAGCACTGACCAGGCCGCATGACGCAACGATGAGTAAAATGAATAGGCGGAACATGGCTTCGATAAATGCTTCTGGAGAGCGGAGGCTAGGACGCACGACGAGGCTGGAAAGAGCAAAATCTAGAAATCGGATGAATGATGAAGAACCCAAGGCGGGTATATATATGAGAACCTAATAAAGAGCGATGCAGGTTATCGTTGGTTGCCGGAAGAAGTTGAACTTGACTTGCGACGGGAATGGTAGTTATGAAGAGGGGAGCGCCGCCCAGTTCGAGGGCGGTTATACAGCCTCACCTTAGCTCTATGTGATATGCAGGGCGGCTGCCCAATTATTGCCCGCCACGCCTATTAGCACCTCCATGAAGCCAATCAGATAGGGTGGTGGCTCGAGTGGTTCTCGATATGGACGTAGACTTTGGGATCTATGTTCCGTTTGCATCGCACTCGTGAGCATCCACACTACACTTCGAAGGGCTCTCCATTGTATGTAGTGTTAGCTTCGTAGATGCTCCGTATGACATCTACGACAATATCGTCTCTCATGAATACATCACAATTGGAATGCTACTTGAGAGGAATCGAGGACTGTGCCGACAGTGATTGCAGCCTTATAATCGTCCGCCGCACTTTGTGAAACCTCGTGCGCGGAGACGGATACTTGGCATATGGTGCATCATCTGTTGAATCGGGACAACAGCGGAAAGCACGAATCCGTGAGGAGGCTCATTAATCTTCTTTATTGTCTACTCACAGACCATTCTCCGCCTTGAATCTTTCCCAAGCCTCATTCAGAGTAGCAAAAACAGCCGCACTTATCATCTTTTGCTCCGTAGTCGCCGTCGTCGGTAGCTTCGTACAAAACATCAGCGAAAACCCACCAATCGCATAAGTACACATGAAACCCTCACCTTATCAGGATGCACCTTAGCAATCCCCTTCATGTAAACCAGCTTGACCTTCCCAGGCAACAGCACATCCCCCATCCCAATTTTCTTCCAACCACTTCCCTCCCACAGCACATTCTCCAGTGTCGAAAGCAGCGCGCGCAAATTTCCTTCCTTGCCAGCTCGCCACCTCGAAATGTGCCCCTCAACAACGTCTGCAAGCGCGAACTTCTCGTCGTCGAGTTTATCAGCTGCCGCATTTGCAGCACGCAGCCGCGAAACAGACTCAGAGTCTGGAGCCATGTCACCCAGCGCGGAAGGCTTCGGTCTAGGTCTTGCAATTGGCTTTTTGGCTGCTGCAGTACGTTTTGGATCAGGATTAGAAGCTTTCTCGCAGCGATTGCGACCTGCGATGCTAGTAGCACCACCAACGCCGGCTTCGACGCAGGTGCGCCAGATGGCAGCGGCTTCTGACCAGCGCTCAAGCTGCTCCAGGGCTTCGGCTTGGCGTGTCATGGCTTTCTCCCAGTAGATGCTCATTTGCTTGATGCCTTCACCGGGGCCTAGATCAATGGTTTCGCCGGCGCCGTGGGAGATTCCAATTACCTTGATTGCGGAGGTTGCGTCTGCTATGGAGGCCTTGGGATCGCCAGTCTTCGAGTGAGAGAGGGCGCGGTTGGTCAAGAGGGGAATGGTGAGAGGATGAGCAGATGGCAGAGCAGAAAGCGAGGTTGAGTAGTGCATGGTGGCTTGTGCGTAGTCGCCACGTTGGAAGGATTCTGTGCCGGCTTTGCGAGATTCTGTTGATGCGTGCTGAGCAAAAGAGGAAAGAGATGGGATGTTCCGTTTGGGCGGTGGGGGACAGGCTGGGGGAGGATTGGTGGGTGCTGTTCGCGGTCGAGGCTGACGCTGAGGCTGGTGGGTGGGAATTGTTCGGGGGGCTGCAGCCGATGGTCGAGATGAAGGCTGAGAGTCACTGAACAAAAGGTCAGGCTCTAGCCCTGGCCCTGAAGCAGCTGGCTTCGGCGTTGACTTCTTCCGCCGTGCCGGGCTAATGTAAGCTTGCATGGTCTCCTCTTCGACGGCTTGCCTACTAAGTTTTGCGCGAGGATCCCAAGCTGGCAGCTGTTGCATGAATCTAGGCTGTGGCATCGTCTGTTCTGTGGGCTTTCTGGGGAATGCAGGAGATTGATCTCGTGACGAGCCCTGATCTTTTCGGGAAGCCTCAGGTCTTGGACGTGACTTTCGAGGCGGCGGACGAGAGTCCGCTTCCAGCATCAGCGCCTCGTCCGTGACATCGGCCGCTGGAGCTTTGAGCTGTGACCGGGCTGGCCGCTCCATGTTGTCGTGATCCGTGGCATCATTTCGTCGTTGCTGGGTCCTTGGCTTTCGAGGGCCTGCTTCAGCTTGAGTCTCCTTCATCCATTTAGGCTGATTCGAGTCGCTGTCCGAATTGAAGTCGGCGACAGCCTGATTGAGCTTTTTGGTACCAGTCTTCCACAGCGAGCCTGCAGTTTTGAACATCTTGTTTCCAATCTCTGATGCGTATTGTGCTGGGTCCTTCTCGCCATTTACGGGAGACTCGCTATCGGGCCGGCTTTGGCTTACATTGGACTGTTCTTGCTCGCGCATCCAGGCTGGTTTTGGCGCGCCAGAAGTCGAGCTTTTTCGCCGCCCCGGAGCTCTTCTTGATTGTTGCGTCCGCGATGTACCATCTTGATGGCTGTCTTGGCCCTGCGGCTGGATCTTCTTCCGCGATTCCTCATGTGCCTGGTTCAAGAGCCAGTCTACGGCAACTTGCACATCAGTACCTGACTCAGTCATCTTAAGAGCCCTCCTGGACTTTTCAGGCGTGAAACCCATGTCTACTAGTTCGCAGACAGCACGTTCTTGTGGATGCACCTCTTCCACCACTCGAGATTCAGTAGCTGTCTCCGGAGCCTTTGGTTCGCTCGGCCGCTGCTTCGGAAAATCGGACATAGGTCGACCTAGTAATCCCAGTACATCATCCTCGTCATCAGCAGCGCCATTCGTATCGGTTTCCTCTTCTCTTGGTTGCTTGTACCCATTCATGCCAAGCCCAAAAGGATCATCGTCCATGTAATCCGCATTACCACCACCAGGTTCAATCGACTCATTAAGCCCCATGTCTGACTTCCCACCGCCGAAATTATATTGGCCCATCATGTCATTACTCATAACCCTACTAGCCGGCTCCATGTGACTGCTCTTATCCACCGGCGCCTCAGCATTAAACGCAGCCAACAAATCTTTCTCATCTTGCCCAACCCCCTTCCCTGTAGGTTCTTTTGGGATTCCCGCGAACGGCCTGTTGATTATTTTCGAAAGCTTTTGACCTCCGTATTCATCCGTAGCCGTGTATGTAGGTGGACTCGTAATCCTACTCGGCGTGGTTCTCCCATCCCTTAAGCTATCCCATGCGGCTGCCTGTGTACTGCCGAAGTGTGCATCGAACGCCCTCCCCTTCTCTGCCTCTTGCTTAATTAATACCTCCTGCCGTAGTCTCTGTTGCTCTTGCAGCGATAGGTTCTTGGAGGCTTGCGATTGGCCAGCATTGAATGACACGAGGTTGGCGAAGCTATCATTGGCGGGAGTCGAGGCCTTGCTGCGGGCGAAGCCAGGAGAGGATGGGGCTTTTTGGCTGAAAGAGACGTTGGAGGGTGTACTTCTGCCTGATATAGGAGGCGTAGGGCGGAGGGATGGAAAGCTCGCATAGTTCCCATTTCCTTGGGGATGGGATGCCGATGGGGGCTTTTGGGCCGTCCATTCTACTGCAGAGAGATCCTCCATTGTAGAAAGCAACGGGTCAGCTGGGTAGCATGTTGGTGGTTGCCTTGGTAAGAGGTCCAACAGGGAAATTGGGGAATGAATTGGGGTTATTGAATAGAGAGCGTGATGATTGGGAATTGCCTCGAGCATCCAAACAATGTTTCGGTGCCAAGCCTTTCAGCCACAGCCGCCACAGCGTTCTCGCTGAGTATCTCCCCCAATAATCTCTATCGTCAGTATGACTTGCCTAAGACTGAGTGATCTAGCTGTTGTACCGAAATTTAAACCATCCGTCTTGAAAAGCTCGTGTACAAGTACAATATTTCTCCTCTCGTTATTCAACTTTGTGTTGTATACTGTGTTGGAATGTTCAACACTCAGCCCTATGCTAGCCGAATGAGCATAAATAGACCACTCCCTCTATAGATAATCAACCAGTCGTTCCTCCCATTCTAATAGGTTATGAGCCCGGGTTCAGCGTATACGCACGCGTTAATATTTAGAGGCGACTCCTTCGTATAGATATTAGTCTATACGTCGTATTTAAATACGAGTTATAGGGTCGACGTCCGCTACGTCTAAAACCTACCCTAAAATAATACGCGACTTCGATAACGATATACCTCCCTCCTATAATAAATATATCGACTAGTTATTAGGGTAGTAAATTTAAAAATAAGAATTAATTAACTATTAAGGTAAAGAGTTTAAAGACTAGATTCTAAAACTAATTAAATTAGGAAAAGAGGAGGATTAGCGGGAGTATATAAATTAATATAATTATTAAAGGGGGGGGTCGATTCGAAGAAACTAATCTCCTTAAAATCTTATACGATAAATTATAAATACGAATATTAAAACCTAGCCAGAATAAGGTTATTAAGTATATACTATATTTATAGTACTTTTCCTAGTTTCCCTCTATACTAGAACGATAGAATTACGCTACGGAATAGGGAAGGGAATTTTGACTTTTTCGAAAATCGAGGAAGGGAATTCAAAAAATTAGGACAAATATTAGTACAAAAAAAATTCCCTTCCCTAAAGAAGGGAAGGGAATAGAGTCAAAAAGGCCGATTCCCTTCCCTGTTCCGCAGCGTAGATAGAATTAAGCGGAGGTTTACGGGTTTAACGAGGCTTAAAAGTAGGATATATATAAATACGATATAAGATACAGATTTAAGGGGAGCTCTAGGTCTATAACTATAATAAAAGATTTTAAACGCTTCGTATTAAAGGGGAGTATTAGAATATTTAATACTCAGCCCTATACTAGCCGAATGAGTATAAATAGACTACTCCCTCTATAGATAATCAACCAGTCGTTCCTCCCATTCCAATATACTGACTTAGTCCTTGCTTCTTTCATTATAAATTTACTCGTGTGAAAGCGTACACATACTGCCTAGCTAGTGGAACTATGCCTCCTCGTTGTCTTGCCACTCGTTGCGATGCCTAACCAATCGCTCCGAGCAATAGAATGCATATGACTGATGGCCTTTCTCCCAAGGAAATTTGATGCATTCCGAGAAAATTACGACCATTAGTTCTCTACTCTTCGCACTCATCGTCCCCTAAATAATGATCACGAGAAGGAAACACACCCATGGGAAGATGAGCAAGAATGAGCCTTGTTCGAACAGAAGTTGAGGAACTTCCGCCAGCCTTCTGAGCCTTTGATGCCCATGATTCCGCACTCTAGCACCTTGACTGCTCTCGAACAGCCGTAATGAGCCTTCTCACCGAACCCGAAGGTAAGGTCCGCGTTAAAGACAATTTGGATAAAGTGGACACGAGCCGACTACGCAAGAAAAATTCCAAAGTAAACAGCTCCAAGGCTACACCTGCCCCTACCCAGACCACAATGATCAGATCAAACCACCTACAGCCCAGTCTTCGTGGACTACATAGTCCCTCGAGGCGCCTGATTAAACTGGAAGGAATCACCCTCGAGTCGGACGCACCACTGAGTCGGCCACCCATAACTCCGCAATCGTCCGTTTTGATATTACGATTCCGCATACAAAGTCGCAGCAATTACTAATCACTACAACTTCTATAGAAGGGGTCACCCCTGAACCGTCCAAACCCCTGAACCGTCCACTGGTAGGGCTGAAGCCCGTAGACCCCCGAAAGAGCGCCCTAGAACCCGTTGCTTAGGCGACAAGACTAGTCCCTAGAAGATTCCGGCTCGGTACCCCGAAGGAGGGCTCT
>JAABUK010000645.1_pt1 | contig 71501 bp, 55 predicted proteins | sample 5559141 | NCBI WGS metagenome assembly JAABUK01 (sample SAMN10711869, study PRJNA513367) | rock metagenome | isolation source: Antarctica rocks | place: Antarctica: Victoria Land, Pudding Butte nord | collected 2016-01-03 | reverse complement strand
CCAGTTCCCGGAAAAGTTGATCCCGCTCTTTATCGCCAATGCTCTGCGCGATGAAGCGCTGCCCGTTTACGGCGACGGCAGAAATGTGCGCGATTGGATTTACGTGGACGACCACTGCCGCGCGATTCTGCTGGCGCTCGAACGAGGTACCGCCGGAGCCGTCTATAACATTGGCGCGCGCAACGAACGACCGAACCTGGATGTGATTGAAAGTCTTTTGCGTGCGCTTGGCAAACCGGCTTCGTTGATTCGTTATGTCAAAGATCGTCCGGGACATGACCGGAGGTATGCGATTGATCCGGCAAAGGCGGAAACTGAGCTTGGCTGGAGTCCGCGTGAAACGTGGGAGAGCGGGTTGCACAAAACCATTGAGTGGTACGCGCAGAACCCGGAGTGGATTGCGCGCGCGCAAAGCGGCGCTTACCGTGAATTTTACGCGCGGCAGTACGGCGCGGAGGCGGGCGCGCATTGAGAGTTCTGGTAACGGGAGCAAGCGGGATGCTGGCGCGCGCTGTCGCGGAGCAGTGCCGCGTGCTGGGCGATGAAGTTTTCGCCTATGACCGGCGCACGCTGGATGTCACGGATGCGGCGGCGATCAAAGCAGTTTTCGAGCGCGAACGCCCGGAGACGATTATCAATTGCGCCGCGTGGACGGATGTTGACGGCTGCGAGGGAAATGCAGAACAGGCTTTTGCGGCGAACGCCCGCGCGCCCGAATTGCTCGCCATTCATAGCCGCGAAATCGGCGCATCTCTGATTACAGTCTCCACCGATTACGTTTTCGACGGAGCGAAAAAAGGCTTTTACACGCAGCGCGATGATCCTCATCCGGCGAGCGTTTACGGGGCGGCCAAACTCGCGGGCGAGCGTCTCGCGCAGGCAGCTTCGGCGCGCACCACAGTCGTGCGGACGGGCTGGATTTTCGGCGCGGGCGGGCGAAATTTTTTGAGCCGCGTCGTCGAACTCTACAAGGGCGGCGCGCAGTTGAAGGCAATCAGTGATGCGTATGGCACGCCGACCTCTGCCGTAGACCTTGCGGCGCGCCTTCGTGAATTGGCGGAACTCGACTTGCCGGGCGTCTATCATGTAGTCAACGCGGGCGCGGGCGCGAGCTTTGAAGAATTTGCGCGCGCTGCGCTCGCGGCGGCGGGAATGGATGATTCGCGGCTCGAAAGTGTTTCGATGGATTCGCTCCCGCGTCCCGCGCCGCGCCCGCGCAACTCGCGCCTGCATTGCCTCATCTCAGAACATATCGGTCTCGCTCCGCTTCCCGACTGGCGTGCAGCCTTATACAATTTCGTTGAAACAAAGTTGCGTGCAGGAAGCGTTAGTTAAGCGAAACGCTGCCCGCTAAAGCTTGCTACATGGCGCGTCTCTGTTATTATAATCAGTCGCCCGATAATGCTTTATTTTCTGTTTTGCAATTAAGGTTCAAAAGCTATGATGTCTCAAAATGATCGACTTCTGCCGCTGCCCGCCGGAGAGCGCAGCCTCGAACGCCCTTTGACCGGCGGCGGAATTCCGCAGTCGAAGCAGTATGGCGCTTCGTCCATCGAGCCGACGCATCTGCGCGAATATCTTTCGGTGGTGCTCAAACGCAAGTGGCTGATTCTCACGCTCGTGCTTGTCGTGACGACCTTAGTCATGATTCAAACTTATCGCGCGCCGAACATTTATCAAGCGACGACGCAGATACAGATCGAACCGAAAGCGCAGAGCGTGTTGCAGACGGGGCAGGGATTGGTCATCAATGCGCAGAACGATCCGGCCTACTGGAACACAAAGCTCAAGATGCTGGAAAATCCTGCGCTCGCGCGGCAAGTTATTCTGACGCTCGATTTGCAAAACAATCCGGCCTTTTGGGAAGGCCAATCGCAAACCACGATTACCTCTTCGCTACGCCGCATTTTCGCGCGCGATAAAAAGCCTGCGGCCATCGTCTCCCCGGCAGCCAGTTCGGGAGTGCCAGTTGTCAGCGGCTCGGAAATAGAAAGTCAGCAGTTATCACCCGAAGTATTAGCTAGTTTGGAGCCGTATGAAGATACGCTTGCCGCGAATCTGAAGGTTGAACCGGAAGTCGGAACCAGCCTCGTTAATTTGCATTATCAGCACACAGACCCGCTGCTTGCGCAGAAGATCGTCAACACGATGGCGGACATCTTCGTTTACAATAACTTCGAGCATGAAACAACCGGCGCGGACAAATCTTCGCAGCTGCTCGCTAAAGAAATCGCCGAACTGCAATATAAAATTAAGGAAGCCGAAGGACAGCGGCTAAACTATGCGAAGAGTAACAATCTGCCGCTGACGGATCAGCCCGGCGGAAACTTGCCTGCCGAGCGCTTGACGAAACTTAGCGGGCAATTGCTGGACTCCGAAAGCGTTACCAAAAACGCCCGCGCGCGTTATGAATCTGCCGCCAACGACCCGAACCCGAACGCCGTTCCCGAAGTGCTCGAGAACAAGCGCACGCAGGAGTTGCGCGCGAAGATGGACGATTTGAGAGCGAAGCGAGCCGATTTGCTTGTTACTTATACGGCGGAGTGGCCGGGCGTTAAAAGAATCGACGAGCAGATCAAACAAATCGAAAGCTCCATGAATCAAGCGCCGCGCGAGATTATTTCATCTTTGAAATCGAACTACGAATCCGCGCTCGCAAAAGAAAACAGCATTCGCCGCGATTTTAACCAAGCCAAAAACGAAACTTCGCAGCAAAGTCAGGCGCAAATTCAGCTCGGTGTCATCAAACAAGACTTGGAGACCAACAAACAGTATTACAACACTCTCATACAGCGCTACCGAGAGTTGATAATCACAAAAAACGACAAGCCTAATAACGTAAGCGTCGCCACTTACAGCCGTTTGCCGCGCGAACCCATCGGGCCGCCGCGCGCGCGCAATATTCTGATCGCCTTTCTGTTGTCGCTGGCGGGCGGCGTCGGCCTCGCCTTCCTGCTCGATTACTTGGACGATACGCTCAAGTCCGTTGACGACATTGATCGTTACATACACTTGCCGACGCTCGCCTTGATTCCGGCAAGCCGCAGCGAGCGTTTGCATCTGCGCGGGCGAAGTTCGGCAGTCGGGGGTGACGGCAACGAATCGACGGCGCTCGCTTTAATCAACGATGTGCGCTCGCCGATTGCCGAAGCCTACAGGCATTTGCGCACGTCCCTGCTGCTTTCTTCGGCAGGACAGCCGCCGCGCAGCATCCTCGTTACATCGAGCCAGCCGTCGGAAGGCAAAACGACGACTGCCGTCAACACCGCCGTGATGCTTGCGCAAACCGGCGTCGAAGTCGCCATCGTCGATTGCGATTTGCGCCGCCCGCGCCTTCACGCGCACTTCGGAATGCCGAACGCACAGGGCGTCACCAATTATCTTTCCGGCGAATCGAATCTCGATGCGCTTTTGCAGTCTTACGATAAATTGCCGAACCTGAAACTTTTGACGTCCGGCCCCGTGCCGCCCAATCCTGCCGAACTCTTAGGCTCCGATGAAATGCGCAAGATGCTCAATCATCTCACCGAGCGCTTCACGCACGTCATCGTCGATTCACCTCCGACAATTTCCTTTACGGATGCTTCGATTCTTTCGACGATGGTTGACGGCGTCGTGCTCGTCGTTCACGGCGGGCGCAGTTCGCGCGCGGTAGTGCGGCGCGCCCGCCAGCAATTGCTCGACATCGGCGCGCATATCTTCGGCATCGTTCTTAATAACGTCAAACTCGAATCGCAGGACTATTATTACGGCGGTTATTATTCGAGCTACTATTCTTCGGATGAAGAAGAGGAAGCGGCGGAAGCTGTAGGCGCGGGCGCGGCGCGCGGGACGACGGATTAATGCGCGGCGAATACTGTCTTGTCAGCGCGGACGTCGTGCTCGGGCGCGATGTCCGCATCTTCAATTTCGTTAATTTATACGGCTGCGAAATCGGCGACAACACCCGGATCGGCTCGTTCGTCGAAATCCAAAAGGGCGCGCGCCTTGGGCGCAACTGCAAAGTCTCCAGCCACACTTTTATTTGCGAAGGCGTGCATATCGAAGACGAAGTCTTCATCGGTCACGGCGTCAATTTCATCAACGACAAATACCCGCGCGCGACGACCAAAGACGGCGCGCTGCAAACCGAAGCCGATTGGCAAGTCGAGCGCACGAATGTGCGGCGCGGCGCAAGCATCGGAACCGGCGCGGTGATTCTCGGCGGCCTTGAAATAGGCGAGCGCGCCATTGTCGGGGCGGGCGCTGTGGTCACAAAAAATGTGCCAGCCGGAAGCGTCGTCGCAGGCAATCCGTCGCGCGTCATCAAACGACAAACAAGCGACGCGCCGCAGCCTTAAAAGCTCTTTTCATTTTCCCGCCGCGCCTTTTATCACGCGTCTTTATCATTAAAGCTATGATCGTTCCGTTCGTTGATCTTCAAGCGCAATATCAATCAATTAAAGAAGAAGTAAACACCGCGATTGCGCGCGTGCTCGCTAACGCGGCCTTTATTCTCGGGCGCGAAGTCGAAGCCTTCGAGTCAGCCTTTGCCGAATACGTCGGCGCGAAATTCTGTGTCGGTGTTTCAAACGGCACGGCGGCGCTTCAGCTTGCATTGACGGCGTGCGGCACAAAAGCGGGCGACGAAGTGATCGTTCCCGCCAATACTTTTTTCGCCAGCGCCGAAGCCGTTTCGACAGCGGGCGCGACTCCCGTTTTCGTCGATGCCGACGCGGTTTCCTACACCATCGACCCTGCAAAAATCGAAGCCGCGATTACACCTCGTACGCGCGCCGTGATGCCTGTGCATCTTTACGGGCAGGCGGCAGACCTGGATCCGATTTTCGACATCGCCGCGCGCCGCAATCTTTTTGTCATCGAAGACGCAGCGCAGGCGCACGGCAGCCTTTACAAAGGCGAGCGCGTCGGCGCGCTCGGTCGCGTCGGATGCTTCAGCTTTTATCCCGGCAAAAATTTGGGCGCTTACGGCGAAGGCGGCGCGGTCGTGACCAACGACGAAGACGTGGCGCGGCAAGTGCGGCTTTTGCGAGATCACGGTTCAATACAAAAATACCGGCACGAAATTGTCGGCTACAATTCACGGCTCGAAGGAATTCAGGGCGCGGTGCTCAATGTGAAACTTCCGCATCTCGATAAGTGGAACGATCTGCGGCGCGAACATGCCGCGCGCTACGGCGAATTGCTGAAAGAGAGTGAGCTTGTGCTGCCGCGCGAGATGCCGTATGCACGCCACGTTTATCATCTTTACGTAGTGCAAACGAGCGCGCGCGAAGAGTTGCAACAGAGCCTTAATGAAGCGGGCGTGCAAACGGGCATACACTATCCGGTGCCTGTTCATTTGCAGCCCGCGTATGCTTCGCTCAATCACAAGCGCGGCGATTTCCCGGAAGCGGAAAAACAAGCGGCGCGCGTGCTCTCGCTGCCGATGTTCCCGGAATTAACCGGCGAGCATATGCAACACGTCGCCGAGAGCATTAGAAAAGCAAAAGCGAAAGTTTAGTCGAATCGTTTTCAGGCAAGACGAAGCTCTTCGATCAACTGTAAAAAGGTATCTCGGATGCAAGCGAAGACCATTGGCGTAATCGGCTGCGGTTATTGGGGGCCGAATCTATTGCGTAATTTCGCGGAGAATGAAGCGGCTGAACTGCGCTGGATGTGCGATCTGGATACGAAGCGGCTCGAAACTTTGAACCGCCGTTACCCTTCCGCCCGTCGAACAGCGGATTACACGAAACTTCTCGACGACACGCAACTCGATGCAGTTGTCATCGCCACGCCCGTTGCGACTCATTACAAAGTAGCTCTCAATGCCTTGCGCGCGGGCAAGCACGTCCTCATGGAAAAGCCCTTCACCGCAAGCGTGCGCGAAGCAGATGAACTAATCGAACTCGCCGAACACAATAAGCTCACCCTGATGGTCGATCACACGTTCATCTACACGGACGCGGTGCGCAAAATAAAAGAAATTGTCGCAAGCGGCCAACTCGGTGAGCTTCTTTATTTCGATTCCGTGCGTATTAATCTGGGGCTTTTCCAACGCGACACAAACGTTGTCTGGGATTTAGCGCCGCACGATCTTTCAATTATGGATTACATTTTGGAGCGACAGCCCGAAGCAGTCTCCGCAACCGGGAGTTGCCATATCGAAGAGGGAATTGAAAACATCGCTTACGTGCTGCTTCGCTTCAGCGATCAGTTCATCGCGCACTTTCATTTCAACTGGCTCGCGCCCGTCAAGATTCGCCGCACACTGATTGCCGGAAGCCGCCAGATGATCGTCTACGACGACATCGAGCCAACCGAAAAAATCCGCGTCTACGACAAAGGCGTGACCACCAATCGCCGCGACGATACGGACGCCGACAAGGAAGCCGCCTACCGCACGCTCATCAACTATCGCACGGGCGACGTGTGGGTTCCGAAGCTTGATCCGACCGAAGCCTTGAGCCGCGTCGTCGCGGAGTTTTTGGAGTCAATCGAAACGGCGCGCCGCCCGCTGACAGACGGTCATTCGGGAGCGCGCGTCGTGCGTCTGCTCGAAGCTGCGCAAGCCTCCATCAAGCAAGGCGGACGCCTCGTCGAACTCTAAAAGCGCGTAAGAAAACTTTGCCACAGAGTCACGGAGACACAGAGCAAAGCAGTGGTCAGTGTACAGTGGATAGTGGACAGAGTTCAGTTGAGAGTTTTCAGCAATACAGTCGTCGCCTTCTTTACTGAACACTGAAAACCGATAACTGAAAACTGTTTGACTCTGTGTCTCTGTGGCTAATCTTTCGGGATGGCTTTGCGGTATTCGGCAATCGTCGCTTCGGTTTGCGATTTGGCGAGGTATATCCAGAAGGCTTGCGGCTCTGTCCCGGCGGTTTCTTCGATGCGGCGAATCGCCTCGTCGCCAGCGCTCACGGCCTGCGCCCATTGCTGTTTGCGCGCGTGCGTTTGCATACGCGTCCATGCTTCCGTGAAGCAAAACCCAGTGCGCGCGAATGCCACGCGCCGCCGCACTTTATCACCATCATTCATCGCGCGCCGCTCGGCTTCTTTCAAGTAACTGTCACACTCTGCGACGAGTTCCGTCGTGAACATCGTTTGCCAGATATAACCGCCGTCGCCGAACCTTGCCGTATCGATCATCGCCGCTTCCCAACGCTCCCAATAGCGGCGCATAGGCTGGGCAGCCTTGCCGTAAAAGCGTTCGTAGTATTCCGTTAAAAGCGCGTCCGCATCGGTTCGCGGGTTCCACAACAGCTTTGCGGCGAGATAAAAATTGATGCCTTGATTCGCCCAGTGCTGCTGCGTTTCGGACATGAAGCGTTCGACGCCCGTGCGCTGCAATGTCGGAATGTCGCGGCGTATGTCGTGCAAGATAGGCCACGGCGTGAACGCGTGAAAATGCCCGTAGTAATCATAGACGCCGACGTGACGGCAGACTTTCGTCCAGCCCGCAACGTACTCCATAAAACGCTTGTTGGGCGAACACGCGGGATCGGCAAGCGCGTGAACGTGGCAAAACTCCCAGGGCGTGTGGCAGATGATCGTCGCAAAGTTCGGGTCTGGACGCGCGGAAACGGGCGGGCGCGTGTGTTTGACGTAGGCGAGGATGCCGACTTGTTTTGTCGGGTGCGTCTTGCGCAGCTCCGCGAGCACTTGATTAGCGTAGTGAACGAAGCGGTCTGTGAGTGTGCCGTCGGTCACAGCGAAATGACGATCAAGCGCCTGACATCGCGCGCATTCGCAAAAGTCTTCGCCGTCGTTCGGGCTGATTGAAAACGTCACGGCGTCAGGATTTGCGTCGAAGAAGGCGCGCGCCTTTTCAATGGAGATACGAATTACGTCCGGCTCCGTCGAGCAGAGTTGGTCTATCCGCGCGCCTTTGTTTAAGGCGAACCACGTCGGATGCGCGGCCTTTGTTTCAACTGTCGGCGGAATAATGTTCGACCAATTATGCCCGAAGAAGGCGGAGACGTTGCCGACTTGCGCGCGCATGTGCCGCTCCCAATCGTCAGCGCCCGCGCCGCCCGCCCAGATAAGCCCCGAAACATTTTGAAACGCGGGAGCGCCGCGCCGCTCGAAGGCCGCGAGCTTAATCGTGCGCTTTTCCAAAACATCTTCGCCGAGGTCGCCGGGCATGAACCATCGCACGCCCAACATTTCAAGAAATTCATAAACGCCGTAACGCGCGCCGCGCCCGTCGCCGCCGACAATCCACACAGCATTGCCGCGCGCGGATAAGGCGTACCCGTCCGGCTTCGGTTTCTCGCCGCGCCATTCACGGACGGGAGCCGTGCCGTAAACGCCGATGCGAATCGTCGTGGTTGCTTGATCGTTTGGCGGCGTGTTCGAGATTGAAAGCGTCGCGCCAGAGATTTTGCGTAGATAGGTTTGAAGTTCCTGCGTGGCGAGCGTTTCATCTTTCGTCGGCGATGCGGAGACAAGAATCGTTGCCGTCGGCTGCCCGTCGCGCGCGAGCACCATATCCGCCGCGCCGCTTGTGCGCGAACCGTTGATTAACGCCGGACTAATGGCGAACAGGCGCAGAATTTCGCGCCGTGTCATCGAGGTAGGCTTTGTCATGTAAAAAACACGAGAATAAGAATGCGAGAATCGTAAAAACTTAAAGGGTCTCCGGTACAGCTGTCGTTGATAACTTTGCTAACCGAAAATGAGACGCTTAGCTTGCGCCCCAACGCGCCTTCGCCACCGTCTCTTTGCCTTGTGATGCGTGCGCCGCTTGTTCTTGTTCGGCAAGCTTTAAGTCGTTTGCGACCATCAGGCGGACGAGTTCCTTGAAACTCACCTTCGGTTTCCAGCCGAGATTGTGCCGTGCCTTCGTCGCATCGCCGAGCAATAAATCGACTTCCGTCGGGCGGTAATAACGCGGGTCGATTTCGACATATTTTTGCCAGTCGAGTTCGAGTTCGCCGAATGCTTCGTCCAGAAAATCCCTGATCGAATATGTCTCGCCGGTGGCAATCACGTAATCGTCCGCCTCGTCCGTCTGCATCATCAGCCACATCGCTTCGACGTAGTCTTTGGCGTAGCCCCAATCGCGGCGCGCGTCCAAGTTGCCCAGATAAAGCTTGTCTTGCAGCCCTAGCTTGATACGTGTCGCGGCGCGCGTGATTTTTCGTGAGACGAATGTTTCGCCCCTCCGCTCGGATTCATGGTTGAAGAGAATGCCGTTGCAGGCGAACATGTTGTAGCTTTCGCGGTAGTTGACGGTGATGTAATACGCGTAGGCTTTGGCGCAGCCGTAGGGCGAGCGCGGATAAAAGGGAGTGGTTTCCGTTTGCGGCGTTTCCATCACTTTGCCGTAAAGCTCCGACGAAGATGCCTGATAAAACTTCGGGCGAATGCCCGCTTCGCGGATCGCTTCGAGAATGCGGACGGTGCCGAGTCCCGTTACTTCGCCCGTGTATTCAGGCACGTCGAAGCTGACGCGAACGTGCGATTGCGCGCCCAAGTTATAGATTTCGTCCGGCTCGATCTGCCGCAGGATGGTGTTCAGCGAACTCGAATCGTTGAGGTCGCCGTAAACTAAACGGAGGCGCGTGCCTTGTTCATGCGGGTCTTGGTAAAGATGGTCGATGCGCTCCGTGTTGAAGGATGAAGCGCGGCGAATAACGCCGTACACGTCGTAGCCCTTTTCGAGCAGAAGCTCTGTCAGAAACGAGCCGTCCTGTCCCGTGATGCCTGTAATCAATGCGCGTTTGGTCATATAAAGAAAATCCTGTATGTTAAATATTATGCGTTCGAGCGCGACGTTGCATAACAATCTTTGATTGAGTGTGCTATGTGCATTGCCGCGACGTTTTTCGAGTTTGATAACATAACGAAGACGAAGCTTTTGAGCAAGTGGCGGCGGCGCGTGCTTTGTTTCTCCGCTTGCTTCGCGCGCAAATTGCGATGCGGTAAATCGGGCGCGCTTTTCGGGATTTCAAAATTCGTGTTTCAGGTGAAACGATAGACATGCAAATTTCAGCAACAGAGTTTCCGTATAAACGGATTGCGGTGACGGGCGGCAACGGTTTTCTCGGACGCCATCTCGTGCAGCGATTGAAGCAACTGGACGGCGTAGAAATCTGTGTGCCGCGAAGCCATGATTATGATCTCGTGCAGGCTACGGGTGTGGCGAAGTTTCTGGACGACGCGAAGCCCGAAATGGTCATTCATCTGGCGGCGGTGGTGGGCGGCATCGGGCATAATCAAAAAAATCCGGGACGCTTCTTTTACGAAAATCTGATGATGGGCACGCAGCTTATCGAGCAATCACGCTTGCGCGAAGTGAAGAAATTCGTTGCGCTCGGAACCGTCTGCGCGTACCCGAAATTTACGCCCGTGCCGTTTAAGGAAGACGATTTGTGGGTTGGCTACCCGGAGGAAACCAACGCGCCCTATGGCCTCGCCAAAAAGATGATGCTTGTGCAGGCGCAAGCCTACCGCAAGCAGTATGGCTATAACGCGATTTATTTGCTTCCGGCGAATCTCTACGGGCCGGGCGATAATTTTGATTTAGAGACTTCGCACGTTATTCCGGCATTGATACGCAAATGCGTCGAAGCGCGCCGCACAGGGCAATCGTTTATCGAAGTGTGGGGATCGGGCACTGCTTCGCGCGAGTTTCTGTACGTCGAAGATTGTGCCGACGGCATCCTTTCCGCCGCCAGAGACTACGACGAAAGCGAGCCGGTCAACCTCGGCACAGGGCGCGAGATAACGATCAAAGACCTTGTCGAATTTATCGTTCGCTTGACAAACTTCGAGGGTGAAATTAAATGGCAGACCAACAGGCCGGACGGTCAGCCGCGCCGCTCTCTGGATGTCTCGCGCGCACGCGAAAAGTTCGGTTTTAGCGCACGCACATCGCTCGAAGAAGGCTTGCGCCGCACCGCTGATTGGTACGAATCAACCAGCGCAACCAACGCGCATTGATCCACTGAGGTTGCCGCGCGCTCGTGCTATTTAATTTAAGTTTGTAGATTTCTTTGAATTGCCACTAGCTGAAGCTAGTGAATCATGTAAGCTAAGTATCGCGGCTTTAGCCGAACCGGTTCGGCTAAAGCCGACATTCTTTCTGGCTTGTATCCTCCAGCTAAAGCTGTAGGCAATTTACCAAAACTAATCTTACAGAATCCTAGTTCGCCTATAGCTTGCTGCTTTCAAGTGGGCGATTCCGCAAAAAGTCGCACCCACCATCGCCTCGCCAATGAATCTTCCGCGCATCACCGTCGTCACGCCTTCCTTCAATCAAGGCCATTTGATAGAGGAAACCATCAACTCTGTTCTTGATCAAAATTATCCAAACCTTGAGTACATCGTAATCGACGGCGGCAGCACGGATACGACGCTCGAAGTCATCAAAAAATACGAACACAAAATCGATTACTGGACGAGCGAACCGGACGGCGGGCAAAGCGAAGCGATCAACAAAGGACTGCGGCGCGCCACCGGCGACATCGTGACGTGGCTCAATAGCGACGATCTTTTTTTGCCCGATACGCTGCAAGCAATTCCCGAACTTTTCGCCGCGCATAATGCCGCGCTCGTTCACGGCAAAACTATTTTGTTCGGCGATGGCATCAAAGAGCAAATTAAGGGAGCGGAAGAAACGGATTTGCGTGTCCGCTATCTTTCGGGCATGGCATTTCCGCAGCCGTCTTCATTCTTCAAAAAAAGCGTGCTCACAGAGCAGGGCTTGCTCGATGAGTCGTTGCATTACGGGATGGATTACGATTTCGTCGCGCGCATCGCTTTGAATTACGAGATCGTTAAGGTGGATAACATTCTCTCGAAATATCGGTTGCATGAAAGTAGCAAGTCTGTCGCGCTCAGTCATCGCTTTGCGCGGGATTGGGCGAAGGTCTTTAGCCGTGTGCTACGCTCCTTCGAGTTCACCGAAGAGTTGATCGAAAGTATGCGGGAATTGAAATTGTACGTCGCAGGAGATGATCGTTATCGTGTGACGAAGAACTTTTCAAAGGCGGACATCGACAAGGCTTTTCTTCACTTTTTGAAATTTCAAATCGGCTGGCACTACGAAAGCCTCGACACGCAAACCGTCAAGCGCATCGCAGGCTTCATCAAACAACGTGCGCCGGAGTTTTATAATGAACACGGATTGCGCGATCTGCATTTGCGTGCGCGCTTTCTCGGCAAACCCGCGATCAGTTTTTTAAGAGCCTTCTCCAGATAAAAACTATGCCTTTTTTCTCCGTCGTTATCCCGACCTACAATCGCGCGCTTTTTCTGCCGGGTACAATCGACTCCGTGCTGGCGCAGGATTACGACGACTTCGAGATCGTCGTTGTGGATGACGGCAGCACGGACGGAACAGCGGAAGTTATTGAAACAAACTATGCTTGTGAAACAAAAGTCAGATATTACAAACAGCCGAATTCGGAGAGAGGCGCGGCGAGAAACAACGGTTTCAAACAGGCGCGCTCGCCTTACGTCGTGTTTCTGGATTCCGATGATTTGATGCACACGGATCACTTATCAACTCTCGCAAAGATCGTCGCAGAGCACCCGGACGCAAATTTTCTTGCGACGAAATTTGCTATCGTGAGAGATGGACGCCGCCAAGCGACGGGACTCGAAGCGATCACGGAAGGCTGGCACGGGCTAGAGCTTTTCTTGCACGGCGATCCAATCGGCAGCGTGTTTTGCGTCAACAAAAATAATCCGAAGATAAAGTTGTTCGAGGAAGACAGGCGCTACGCAGTGATGGAAGACTGGATGTTTCTCGTCGAGAATCTGGCCGGCGAGCGTATATATATTCGAGATGAGATTACAATCACAGTCGTTGATCACGCCGAAAGGTCTATGCGCAGCGATAATCGCGCGATCATTGAAAAGAAATTATTGGCAGCTGAATGGATTACAAGTAGGGTCAGTTTAAGCGAGCCGCAGAAAAGAATCCTGCGTGGCTATGCCTTCTATTTTTGCGCGATTCACAGTTATCTCGACCGTGATCGAAAAGCGGGTTTGGGTTATCTGCGGCGTGCCGCTCTGCTAGTCAAGCCTGATGTTAAGCTCTTTACACTGTGTCTTAAAATTTTACTTGGCTTCGATGTCGTTCAGAAAGCGAAAAACTCTCGCCTGTTGTTATCACGCGATCATTGAGTAGCGCACGGAAGGTATCAAACGGACATTCGGGCATACAGTGATGCTTCGGCGCGGCAGAATCGGATATTAAGTTGATGGCCGGGAACATTCTTGTAATAACTTATTGGAGCTATAGGGACGCGCTGATTCAAACCTACACGCTGCCATACGTGCGTCTCATCAAGCGACAGCTTCCGGCAAACAGCCGAATCTATCTCGTGACTTTAGAGCAATCGCATTTGAGCTTGAGCGAAACGGATGCCATGCTTGTGCGCGAAGAATTAAAGCAAGAGGGAATTCATCTCATTCCGTTCAGCTATTCCAGATTCGGCCTCGCGGCAATTATCAAATGGATTTTTTTTCTCGCGCGCCTGCTGTGGCTCTGCCTGCAAAAGCGCGTCACGCACATTCACGCGTGGTGTACTCCGGCGGGCGGCGCGGGTTACATTTTGTCCGTGTTGACCGGAATTCCGCTCGTCATAGACAGCTATGAGCCGCACGCGGAGTCGATGGTCGAGAACGGCACATGGAGCAAGCAAAGCCCGGCTTTTAGGATTTTGCTGACGCTTGAAAAACTGCAATCGAGAAGGGCGAAGGCTGTTATCGCAACGACGCAGGGCATGATGCCTTACGCGCGCGAGCGATACGATGCAGCGTTTCGGGAGTTTTACGTCAAGCCCGCGTGCGTCGATCTGCAATTGTTTTCGCCTTCGTTTGAGACCAAGGACGCGGCGCTCTTAAAGCAGTATGAGTTGATGGGCAAAATCGTATGCGTGTACGCGGGCAAAATCGGCGGCATTTACCTCGAAGCAGAGATATTCGATTTCTTCAAGGCAGCGAGCGATTACTGGGGAGACAAATTCCGCGTGCTATTATTGACGAACGCGGGCGAAGCGAAAATAAAAGAGTTGGCGCGCGCGAGGCGTCTCGACCCTGAAATCGTCATCACAAAGTTTGTCGAGCACCAAGATGTTCCGAAGCATTTGGCGCTCGGCGATTTTGCGCTCAATCCGGTCAAGCCCGTGCCGACGAAAAGATTTTGCACTTCGATCAAGGACGGCGAGTATTGGGCGATGGGCTTGCCGGTAGTGATTCCGCCGAACATTTCGGACGATTCGGACATAATCAAAGAGCATCGAATCGGCGCGATTATCGAAAAATTTAGTCCCGAAGCCTATCTTAAAGCGATCAGGGAAATCGATTCGATATTGCAAAGCTGTTCGCGGCGGGAATTAATCGAGCGCGTCAGAGCGGTGGCTGTAAAGTACAGAAACTTTGCCGACGCGGAAGAGATTTACAGAAAACTTTACGGCGCTTCCCGCCACTAAGCGCTCTGCTCGAATTGCAATCTTGCTCTATGTGAGTGTGTTGGCAAAAAGCGGCGCGAAACCGAGCGCCGCTAATGCTTTCAGTGTAATGTTACTGCGTGAAAGTTCTGGCTCTTAGTTCGTATCCAATCGAAGCGGCGGCGACGCGCTACCGTCTCGCGCAGTTCGTTGCGCCGCTCGCCGCGCGCGGCATCACGATGGAAGTGCGCCCGTTTCTCGATTCGAGCCTGTTCGCGTCGCTGTATCGTCGGGAGGAAATGTGGCGCACGGCTGTGAAGTTGCTGGATGCGGGGTGGCGTCGGTTCGGAGAGGTATGGCGGGCGCGCGATTTCGATGTGCTGCTGGTGCAGCGTGAAGCGATGCTGTTCGGGCCGCCCGTGATCGAATGGCTCTCTATGCGTTACGGCGATTGCCCGCTGGTGCTCGATCTGGACGACGCGACTTATCTCTCCTACGTTAGTCCTGTTTACGGGCGACTCGGGAGCCGTCTCAAGTGGTTCGGTAAAACAGACGATTTGATTCGCTGGGCAAAGATTGTTACATGCGGCAATCGCAATATCGCAGAGTATGTGGAGAGCAAGGGCGTGCGCTCGGTAGTGATTCCGACAGTCGTCGATATGGAAAAGTTTCGTCCGGCGGTGGAGAGCAAGCGAAACGAAATTCACGAGCCTGTGCTCGGCTGGATCGGCACGTATTCGACCTTCGAGTATCTGGAATCCATCTTTCCGGCGTTGCAGCAGCTTGCGCGTAGTCATTCGTTTCGATTAAAAGTAATCGGCGCGGGACGCGAAAACGTACGTTTGCCGGGCGTCGCAATCGAAAATTCGGCGTGGAGCATGGAGCGTGAAATCGCAGACTTTCAATCGTTCGATGTCGGCCTTTACCCGCTTGTTGAAAGCCCTTGGGCGGCGGGCAAATCCGGCTTCAAAGCGATACAATACATGGCAGTCGGAATTCCTTATGTAGTGACGCCCGTCGGTGCTTGCGCGGACATCGGCGTGGCGAACGAAACACATTTATGCGCAACGACACAGAAAGAATGGTGTGATGCGCTCGCGCAGCTTTTGTCGAACGCGGAATTGCGTGCGAGCATGGGCGAAGCCGGACGCCGCTACGCCTTGCAGCACTATACCGTCGCGGCGCAGGCCGACAAACTCGCCGCAGCATTACGGGAAGCCATTTCTTTATGACTCGCGGCGCTTTATCTCTCGATTGTTTTATCGTTTAAGCTAATGAACGCACTTCTCATTGTTTTAATCTTAGCTTTAAGCGGCGCTATCGCCGCGCTGGTACCCGTCTATGGGGCGTCGGCAGTCGTTCTTTGTCTTGTCTTGGCGGTACCCGCCGTGCTTGTGATTTCCCGTCTCGAAACAGATAGAGAATTCCTGCTGCGCATTTTTATTCTCGCGCTGCTTGCCAGAATGCTTGTCAGCGCGCTCATCTTTTCATTTAACTTGCAGGAGTTCTTCGGCGGCGATGCCTTTACCTACGACGCGCTCGGTCAAGGGATGCTCAAGGTCTGGCGCGGCGAATGGACATATCATTCGCTGGAGTGGTTCACAAACGGCGGCGGCTGGGGCATGGTTTACATGGTGGGCGCGATTTACTGGTTGATTGATCGCAACATGCTCGCCGTGCAGTTGGTCAATGCGGTGCTCGGCGCGGCAACGGTGCTGGTTATCTATTTGTGCGCTCGGCACATGTTCGATAACAACAGAGTGGCGCGCATCTCAGCACTCTTTGTCGCTTTTTATCCTTCCCTTATACTCTGGTCATCGCAGGGCTTAAAGGATGCCGCCATAGTTTTTCTTTTGTCGTTGGCAATGCTTGCCACGCTCAAGCTCGGCGCGCGTTTGAACGTTAAGTATTTCGCGGTTCTTTTGTTCGCTTTGATCTGCGTGCTTAATTTCCGCTTCTATGTTTTTTACATGCTGATTGCCGCCGTCGTCGGAAGCTTTGCCATCGGAATGCAGAAGGCGACGACAACGAGCGTGCTGAGGCAGTTTTTTATTATTATGATGATGGGATTGGCTGTGACTTACTTGGGCGTGCTGCGCACGGCGAGTTCGCAGCTAGACAACTACGCCAACCTCGAAGCCATACAGCACCAGCGCAGCGGCATGGTTTCGACTGCCAATACAGGATTCGGAAAAGACGTGGACGTTTCGACCAGCACGGGCGCGCTTAGTGCAATTCCCATCGGCATGATTTATCTTTTGTTTGCGCCGTTTCCGTGGCAGTTAGCGAGCCTTCGCCAGAGCATTACGCTGCCGGAGATGCTCGTCTGGTGGGCGTCGTTTCCGCTCTTGATACTCGGCATGTGGTTCGCCATTAAGTATAAATTGCGGCAGGTTTTGCCCGTCATCATTTTCACGACGATGCTCTCCCTTTCCTACTCCGTGTTTCAAGGCAACATCGGCACGGCCTATCGCCAGCGTTCGCAGTTGCTCGTCTTTTACTTTATTTTCGTCGCCGTCGGTTACACCATCGTGCTCGAAAAAAGAGAAGACAAGCGGCGGCAAAACGCATTGTCCAAACAGCAGGCGGCGTTCGCAGTCAATAGCCGCAGTCCGCAGCTTCGGGGAAATTAAAGAACGTGTGTGGAATCGTAGGCATTGTGCGCCGCGAAGGGCAACCGGCGGACGCGGGCGTGCTCGCGCAGATGTGCGATGCGATTCGCCACCGAGGGCCGGACGAAGAAGGCGCTTACGTTAAAGGCCGCATCGGTCTCGCAATGCGGCGTCTCGCCATTATCGACATCAGCGGCGGGCAACAGCCGATCCACAACGAAGACCGCACGGCGTGGATCGTCTTCAACGGCGAAATTTATAATTACCGACCTTTACGCGCGAGCCTCGAACGACTCGGTCATAAGTTCTACACCGACAGCGACACGGAAGCGATTATCCACGCCTACGAAGAATACGGCGCGGATTGCCCCACGCATTTGCGCGGCATGTTCGCCTTCGCCATCTGGGACGAACGCACTGAAGAACTGTTTTTAGCGCGTGACCGCGTCGGCAAAAAGCCTTTGCTCTACGCCGACACAGGCAATCAATTAATCTTCGCTTCGGAATTCAGCGCGCTGCTCAAACACCCGGACATCAGCCGCGAAGTGAACACCGAAGCGATTGATAAATATCTTTCTTTCATGTGCGTGCCTGCGCCGCACACGGCCTTTCGCGGAATCAAAAAACTCGAGCCGGGACACACACTGCGTTACAAGCGGGACGGCACAATCGAGATCAAACGCTACTGGCTGCCGGACTTCAATACGAAACTCCGAATCAATGAAGAAGAAGCGGGCAAGCGCGCCATCGAGTTATTGCGCGAAGCCGTGCGCATACGCCTTATCTCGGAAGTTCCGCTCGGCGCGTTTCTCTCCGGCGGCATCGATTCCTCCGCCGTCGTCGCTTTGATGAGCGAGGAATCGGGCGCGCCCGTCAAAACTTTTTCCATCGGCTTTGAGGAACAGGATTTCAGCGAACTGCATCACGCGCGCCGCATTGCCGAACACTTCGGCGCGGATCATCACGAATTCATCGTTCGCCCCGATGCGCTCGAAGTTTTGCCGACGCTCGTCGAGCACTACGGCGAGCCTTACGCGGATTCGTCCGCCATTCCGACTTACTACGTTGCGAGGGAAACGCGCCGCCATGTAACGGTTGCACTGAACGGCGACGGCGGCGACGAAAGCTTCGCGGGCTACGAGCGTTACGCGGCGATGCGCATTGCAGAGGCATATCACAAGCTGCCCGTAGCGTTGCGTAAAACTTTTATCGAGCGCGCTTTTGAATTGATGCCCGCGCCGGAAAACAGCCGCCATCGCCTGCGCCGCGCCAAGCGTTTTATGGAAGCCGCATCGCTGCCGAAAGTCGAGCGTTACTTGCGCTGGGTCAGCGCCTTCGATACGGACGACAAAAGGGAACTTTACACGGATGAGTTTCGACATCGAACAATCACCTCGAGCGGCGCGGAGTGCCTCGCTCCGTGGTTTGCGAAGGCGAACGGCGCGGGCATCGTTGACGCCACGCTTCTGACGGACATGATGACTTATCTGCCGAACGATCTGCTCGTCAAAGTCGATATTGCGTGCATGGCTGTGTCGCTCGAAGCGCGCTCGCCGTTTCTCGATCATAAGGTTATAGAATTCGCCGCGAGCCTGCCGGAAAAATACAAGCTGCGCGGATTGACGACCAAGTATCTATTGAAGCGCGTGCTCGAAAAACTTTTACCGGCGGAGAATTTGAACCGGCGAAAAATGGGTTTCGGCGTTCCCATCGGGCATTGGCTGCGCGGAGAAATGCAGCCCTTCCTGCGCGAAACGCTGCTCTCCGAAAAGTCTCTCAAAAGAAATCTTTTCAAACCGGAAGTCGTCGAACGATTGATTGAAGAACACACGCGCGGCGAACGCGACCACGCGACCAAACTATGGACGCTGCTGATGCTGGAACTTTGGTTCGAGCGATTCGTTGATTGATTGCTTCCGGGTGCTTTGCAAATGTCGAAGCTCGTTCTTTAAGTAAACCCAAGTTGCCAGTTATCAAATTTTTGATTTCAATAAATTGCCACTAGCAACAGAAGAGTGGATCAGTTAGCACTAGAAAGTCGGCTTTAGCCGAATAGTTCGGCTAAAGCCGAAAGGTTAAGAACCTTCTCCACTAGGCTTGTGCTAGTGGCAATTTATAACTGGCAACTTGTGTTAAGTATCATCTGATAATTTTTGTTATGAGGAGAACTAATATATGAAAGGCGTTGTGTTGGCTGGCGGACTGGGTTCGCGTTTGCGCCCGCTGACCATTGTGACCAATAAACATCTGCTGCCGGTTTACGATAAGCCGATGATTTATTATCCGATTCAGGCGCTCGTCAATGCCGGAATCAACGACATACTGCTTGTCACGGGCGGCAATTCGGCGGGCGATTTTCTGAAGCTCTTGGGCAACGGCAAGGCATTCGGCCTCAAGCATCTCAACTACACATATCAGGAAGGCGAAGGCGGCATCGCCGATGCGCTCGCGCTCGCCGAACACTTCGCCGCAGGCGAACCGCTCTGCATTATCCTCGGTGACAACATCATCGAAGGCAATATCTGCGATGCCGTGCGCGCGTACCGGCATCAGGGCGGCGGCGCAAAAATCATGCTTAAAAAAGTTGAAGACCCGCAGCGCTTCGGCGTGCCGGAATTAGATAATCGTCGCGTCGTGCGTATTGAAGAAAAGCCCGCCGCCCCGAAATCCGATTATGCCGTGATCGGCGTTTATATGTACGACACGGAAGTTTTCAATATCATCAAAACGCTCAAACCATCGGGTCGCGGCGAACTTGAAATCACGGATGTCAATAACGCTTATATCGAGCGCAACGAAATGACTTGGGAAGAACTCGACGGATGGTGGACTGACGCGGGAACCTTCGAGAGCCTTCAGCACGCCTCGAATCTGGTCGCCAAAACCGGCGCTAATAATATGGAGTTGAAATATGCAGAGCAGCAGCAGTCCAGCGCCGGAAGCGTCTGAGAGCCAGACGCGCGAATTCAGGCGCGGACAAATACAGGATGTCGTCGTGCGCGATTTGCGCAAGTTCGTTGACGAGCGCGGCTGGCTCGCCGAACTATTTCGCCACGATGAACTCGCGGAAGAATTTTATCCGACGATGTCTTACATCTCCGCGACGCAGCCGCACGTCACGCGCGGCCCGCACGAGCACGTCGAGCAAGCGGATTTATTCTGCTTCCTCGGGCCGTCGAACTTCAAACTGCGCATGTGGGACAACCGCGCGGATTCCGAAACGCGCGATCACGTAATGACTCTCTACGTCGGCGAAGACAATCCGAAGGCCGTCATCGTGCCGAAGGGCGTCGTCCATGCTTACCGCAACATAGGACACACAATCGGCATCGTTATCAACTGCCCGAACCAATTATTTATGGGCGCAGGCAAGCGCGAACAAATCGACGAGATACGCCACGAAGACGATCCGAATACGAGTTTTCGGATTGAAGATTGAAATAGTGGACAGTGGGCAGTTTCTGCTTTTAACTGACTATTGCTCACTGCCCACTGTCCACTAAGTAATGAAAATCGTTCGCATCATTGCGCGGCTCAATGTCGGCGGCCCGGCGCGGCATGTCGCGTGGCTGACGGCGGCGCTGCGCAAGGCTGGGCATGAGTCCGTGCTGGTCGCGGGAGTGGTTCCGCCGGGCGAAGAAGACATGACGTACTTCGCCGCCGCGCAAGGCGTCGAGCCGCTGATTATTCAGGAGATGAGCCGCGAAATTTCCGTGAAGGATGCGGTTACAGTCTGGAAACTTTACCGGCTGCTGCGGCATGAGCGCCCGGACATCGTTCACACGCACACGGCGAAGGCTGGCACAGTCGGGCGCGTCGCGGGATTTTTTTACCGTTGGCTTACGCTGTCTGCGCTCATCGGACGCCCGCGCCGCTGCCGCTTTGTGCATACATATCACGGGCATGTTTTTCATAGTTACTACGGGCGATGGAAGACACGCATTTTTTTATTCATTGAAAAAATTCTGGCGCGCGTTGCGACCGACCGGATCGTTGTTATCAGCGGGCAGCAGTATCGTGAGATACACGAAGAGTACGGCGTCGGGCGGCACGAGCAGTTTGCGATTATTCCGCTCGGCCTCGATCTGGAAGAGTTTAGAGATTGGCGCGGGCGCGGGGACGCGCTGCGGCGAGAGTGGACGAAAAATGAAGACGTTGCAGATGAAGGCGGCGCGCTTTTAATCGGCATCGTCGGGCGTTTGACGGAGATTAAAAACCACGCGCTGTTTCTGCGCGCGGCAGCGCTTTATAAACGAAATTATGCGGGAGCGAACAAACAACAACGCGTTCGATTTGTAATTATCGGCGACGGTCATTTGCGAACGGCGCTGCAAGATTTAGCTGCGTCGCTCGGCCTCTGCAATGATGTGATATTTACGGGAACGCGGCATGACCCGGAGGATTTTTACCCGGCGCTCGACATCGTGGCACTGACTTCATTGAACGAAGGCACGCCGCTGACTTTGATCGAAGCGATGGCGAACGAACGCGCGTGCATTGCGACGGCGGTGGGCGGCGTCGTTGATATTTTCGGCGAGAGCGTGGATACTCTTTCGGATTCAAAGAACGGCTATGTTGTTTGCGAGCGCGGCGTAAAGGTTGGCGCAAATGATGAGCAAGGTTTCTACGCGGGTCTCGCGCGTCTCATCGAAGATGAAGCTTTGCGCCGCAAATTAGGAACATGCGCGCGCCGCTTCGCCGAACGATTTTATTCTAAAGAGCGATTGATCGCCGACATCACAAAGCTTTACGAAGAATTACTGACGCCCGGCGGCGCGAATAAAGTCAGCACCGCGCCGAAAAATTTGCCGGAGATCGAAACAAACGGACTGACGAGTTTGAAGGGAGATTAAAGTTTGCGAGTATTAATCACAGGAGGCGCGGGGTTCATCGGCTCGCACCTCTCGGACGCTTACCTTAAACGGGGCGACGAAGTTTTTATCATCGACGATTTATCGACGGGCAGCATCGAGAACATTCAGCATCTCAAAAGCAATCCGCGTTTTCATTACACGATTGACAGCGTTCACAATCAACCCGTGCTCGCTGAACTCATAGATCAATGCGATGTCGTGTTTCATCTGGCGGCGGCAGTCGGCGTCAAATTGATTGTCGAAAGCCCCGTCAGGACAATTGAAACGAACGTGCAGGGTACGGAAGAAGTGCTCAAGCTCGCCAATAAAAAGAAGAAGAAGGTGTTTGTCGTTTCGACTTCCGAAGTTTACGGCCTGAGCACGGAAGTGCCTTTCCGCGAAGACGGCAATCTGGTGATGGGCGCGACGACGAAGGGGCGCTGGAGTTATGCCTGCTCGAAGGCGATTGACGAATTTCTGGCCTTGGCTTACTGGCGCGAAAAGAAATTGCCGACCATCGTCGTGCGCCTCTTCAACACCGTCGGGCCACGCCAGACAGGGCAGTACGGCATGGTTATCCCGACGTTTGTGAAGCAGGCACTTGCCGGAAGGCCGATCACGGTTTACGGCGACGGCAAGCAAACGCGTTGCTTCGGATATGTGGGCGACATCGTCGGCGCGTTTCTGAAGTTGATGGACGAGCCGCAGGCTGTCGGGCAGGTTTTCAATATCGGCTCGCAGGAAGAAATCAGCATTCTCGGACTCGCCGAACGCATCAAGGAATTGACGAACTCGCAATCCGAAATCGTCATGGTGCCGTATGATGAAGCCTACGAAGAAGGATTCGAGGACATGCCGCGCCGCGTGCCGGACACCTCGAAAATCAACGCGCTAATCGGCTTCGAGGCGAAAATGTCGCTCGACGGAATTCTCGAAAGCGTGATTAATCACTTCACCGGACAATCTGCGGAAGCGAAAAGCCAAGAGCACGCCGCCGGATAAAATTAGAGCAATCGAGTCAATCGGGTCATACATTCACGCCAAATCGCCTTATGGTATTTTTACCCATTGGCGATTTGGCGTGACTTGATTTGCGTGCGTCAATCCGTTACGGTTTGCACTTTCGACGCGAAGCGCGGGCAGTGCTTCCAGTATGTTTCGTAGTGAATCATGTTGTTCACACCTTACTCTTTGATCGCCATTGCTGTTTCATTCGCGCTTGCCGCCGGACTCACGCCGCTGGTGCGTGCGCTGGCGCGCCGCAATGGATTGGTGGCGCGCCCGAAAATTGACCGCTGGCACAAAAAGCCGACGGCGATGTTCGGCGGCACGGCGATTCTGCTGGCGGTGCTCGCAAGCTATGCGGCGTTCGTCGAGCACACGCTGCACGGATTGGTCGTCGTCGGGGCGAGCACTTTTCTTTTCGCCATCGGCTTGGTTGACGATCTGCTTCACACGAAGCCGTATCAAAAATTGATCGGGCAGATTATGGCGGCGGCGTTCGTCGTCGCCTTCGGCTTAACGCTACCGTGGACGAGTTCGGAGCCGCTCAATATCTTTATTACCATCGTTTGGTTGATCGGAATTACGAACGCCGTCAACCTACTCGATAACATGGATGGCCTTGCCGCCGGAATCGCCGCCGTCGCGTCAGTGTTTCTCGCCTTTAGCTTCGTCGCCAACGGGCAATTGACGGAAGCCACAATGCTCGCCGTGTTCGCCGCCGCACTCATAGGGTTTTTGATCTACAACTTTAATCCGGCGACGATTTTTATGGGCGACTGCGGTTCGATGTTCATAGGGTTTTTTCTGGCGAGCACGGCGCTCTTGAGCGCGTCGGGCACGACGGGTCGCTCGCGCAGTTTGCTGCCGGTGCTTTCCGTGCCGATTCTGATTCTGCTGATTCCGATCTTTGACACAACGCTCGTCACGGTTTTGCGCAAGTTGTCGGGGCGTGCCGCGTCGCAGGGCGGGCGCGATCACACGTCGCATCGCCTCGTCGCGCTCGGCATGTCGGAGCGGCGCGCCGTATTGATGCTTTACGGATTTGCGATGCTCTCCGGCGTGCTTGCGCTCTTTGTGCGGCAAGTGAAATTGGATGTGAGCCTTGCGGCGATTGCCGGATTCACGCTGATGCTGACCTTGCTCGGCGTGTATCTCTCCGGCGTTAAGGTTTACGACGAAGACGATCCGAAACTAGGCACTGATAATCAACTGTTCGGCTTTCTCGTCGATTTCTCTTACAAGCGGCGCGTCTTCGAGGTGCTGCTCGATGTGGTGCTGATCATTTTGTCGTACTACACGGCATACGCGGTGGTCTTCGGGCCGTATTCGTCGGAGAGCCGCGATTGGCAATTGTTTCTGCGCACAGTCCCGCTTCTGGTCTTCATTAAAATGGCGACGCTGCTTGCGTCCGGCGTATATAGAGGATTGTGGCGCTATACGAGCGTGGACGATTTCGTTGTGTTTACGAAGGGCGTTTTTCTGAGTTCGGTGGCAAGCGTGCTGCTAATTTTATTCGCGTTTCGCTTCCGCGAATTTTCGCGCACGGTTTTTCTGCTCGACGGTTTGATGCTGTTGATGATGATCGGCGGAAGCCGCATGGCCTTTCGCCTGTTTCGCCAGATACTGCCGACGGCGAGATCGCGCGAAGGCGCGCGCGTGTTGATTTACGGCGCGGGCGACGGCGGCGAACTGCTGCTCAGGGAATTATTGAATAACCGCGAATGGCAGTATGCGCCCGTCGGATTTGTTGACGACGATCCGCGCAAAAAAGGCAAAGTCATTCACGGCTTGCGCGTGCTCGGCGGCAACGGCGCTTTGCGGGATGTCTGCCGCGAACAAAAAGTCGATGAAGTGCTCCTCTCAAGTTCGCGTTTTCCAAAAGAGCGTGTCGAAGAAATACTACGCGAGTGCGAAGCGGAAAATATTACGCTCAAACGTATGCGCCTCAGAATTGAAACATTGAGCGGTGAATAGCGTGCAGCGAATAATTATTGCTTGCTGCGATTCTTTAACTTTAATCGCAACTCTTAAGACTATTCACTGGTTCAGCTTATTGTAAATTATACGTTAAGGTGCTGTATATATTATTGTGAGCCAAACGACTTCGGATCAATTAAAGTTTATCAATGTGCGCGCGCCGGTTTTGCGCGTGCTGCTTCTCGCGCCGGTTGCGCTCGTGCTCGCGGGGTCGTGGTATGCCGCGCGCTGGTATGTCGGCAATACGATGGCGGAGTATGCGCCGAACGTGGAGCAAGGTGGAATGGAGACGGCGCGCGATGCCGTCAAGCTCGCGCCGGATGATCCTGTCACGCACTGGTCTGCGGCGACTCTGGCGAAAAAGGATTTCTCTCCAGAAGCGGCGCAGGCGGCCTTGCGCGGCTATGAAGAAGCCGCGAATTTGTCGCCCAACGATTTTCGTTTGTGGCTCGATGTAGGGCAGGCGCGCGAGCAGGCGGGCGATGCGGCGGGCGCGGAAAAAGCTTTGCGCCGCGCCGTCGAACTCGCTCCCGCTTACGCTTACCCGCGCTGGTATTTGGGCAATTTGCTGCTGCGCGAAAAACGCACGGATGAAGCGTTCGCGGAATTGCAGCGAGCGGCGGAAGCGTATCCGACGTTTCGCGTGCCTGTGTTCGAGGCGGCGATGCGTGTTTACGGCGCTGATCTTGCCGCGCTCAAAACGGCTGTCGCGCGTTCCCCCGCAACGCAGGCTGAATTAGCTCTTTACCTTGTCGGGCAGGCGCGCACAGACGATGCGCTTCAGGTGTGGAATGCCTTGAGCGCGAATGAAAAAAAGGAGCAGAGCGCGACTGGCAAATCTATCATTACAGCGTTGGCCGGAGCGAAGCGTTACCGCGCCGCCAACGCGGTTTACCGAAATTTGGCGGCGGGCGATGATGGCGCGGGCGTGCCTGTCATCGGGCAATCAACGAACGGCGGTTTTGAAAAGGATGCGGGCGCAAACGACGCGACGATTTTCGATTGGCAGATTCGCTCCACTCCGCCGCAGGCAAGCGTTGCCTTCGATACTTTGAATCGTCACGGCGGCGCGCGCAGCTTGCGCGTCGTCTTTAACTCTTCCGGGCAGCTTGCGTTTAATAGCCTCGCGCAATTAATTGCCGTCGAGCCGGGTGCGCAGTATCGTCTGGAATTTTACGCGCGCACAAAAGATTTAAGGACGGCAGGGCAGCCGATCATAGAAGTCGTTGACGCGAACACGGACGCGTTGCTCGCCGCTTCGCGCGCGCTTTCCGTCGGCACAAATGACTGGCAAAGCGTCGCAATAGATTTTAAGACTTCGCCTAAAACGGAAGCGGTGACGATTCGCACAGGCCGCGCGCCGTGCGGCGCAGACAGCGGCGGGGTATGTCCTATTTTCGGTATAATCTGGTATGACGACTTTACTCTCCAACACGTCGGCGGAAACTCTTCAGAGCGACGCCGCGACAATAGCAGCGACAGCGCCGCGCAGAAATAAAGCGAGCGCATCGTCGGGCGTCGAAAGCAAAAGCGGGATCGAACATACGCTGGCGAGCCGCTTCGTCGTGCTCGTCGTGTGCCTCGCCGTTGTGCTTTCGACGCTGGCTTACGGCACTGTGCATTCTTGGTCGCTCGCGCTTTTTGAAATCGGCGCGGCGCTGGTCGTCATATTATGGGCGGCGGATGCGTGGCGCACGGGAGTGTTGCGCCTGAGCCGCAATGCTCTGCAATGGCCGCTTGTCGGATTATGTATTATTGGATTTGCGCAGCTTCTTCCGCTCGGCGGCGGGCGCGCTACTGACGCTCTGGCAAATGCTTCGCGCAGCCTTTCCCTCGATCCTTATTCGACGCGCATGGCGCTCGTGCAGATTCTTTCGCTGCTGATTTATTTCGCGGCGACGCTGGCCTTCACGGACAGCCCGCGCCGCCTGCTGCTGCTGGTGCGCACCATCACGATCTTCGGTTTTCTGCTCGCCATCTTCGGGCTTGTGCAGTCCTTCGTCAGCCCGACGAAAATCTACGGCCTACGCGAATTGGGCGGAGTGAGCACGCCGTTCGGCCCGTTCATTAATCGCCATCACTTTGCGGGATACATGGAAATGACGCTGGCGCTGCCGCTCGGCCTGCTTTTTTCCGGCGCGACGGAGAGCGACAAACGCCCGCTTTACATTTTTGCGGTGGTCATTATGGGCATCGCGTTGATTCTGACGAATTCGCGCGGCGGCATCATCAGCCTTTTCGCATTGATCTGTTTTCTGGTCGGCGTGGCGGGCATCGGCGCGCGTGCAAGGCGCGGCGAAAAAGATTTGAACGAAACGGAAGGACGGCAAAGACGCGTGCGCGCCGCGATGATCCGCGCGGGAGTCGGCCTCGCGTTGTTCTTAGGATTGCTCGGCGGCGTCGTGTTTGTCGGCGGCGAATCCGTGTTGAGCCGCTTCGTCGGAACAATCAACACGGACGATCCGACAAACGGGCGCACGCATTTCTGGAGCGTCGCGCTCGAAGTAATACGCCATCATCCGCTTACGGGAACGGGTCTCGGCGCGTTCGGCACGGCTTATACGCAGTTCGATTCGGCTAACGGCGCAGTGCTGCGTCTCGAGCAGGTGCATAACGATTATTTACAGGTACTCACAGATACAGGCGTGATCGGCGCGTTGCTCGGCCTGTTTTTTATTGTGATGCTGTTTCGGATGGGATTTGCGCGGCGCGAGAGCGAAGACGTTTTTCGCAGCGGTGTGGCGACGGGCGCGCTTGCCGGATGCTTCGCCGTGCTGGTGCATAGCTTTTTCGATTTCACGCTGCATACGACCTCGAATGCTTTGCTGTTTCTCGTGACGGCGGCGCTCGCTACTTTGAACGGGCGCGTCGAACAACAATCGCGCCGCACAAGCAGAAGCGGCGGGCAGCATCGGCGTCGCCGTCGTCGCAGCAGCAGCAGCAGCAGTAGCAGCAACAACGTTCTCCCACCACAATCGGCAGTAACAGCCGCGACATTGCCGACAGCGCCGGAAAGTCTCTGATGAAAAAAAGTTTTCTGCAAATGCTTGTCTGCCCTTTGTGCGAGGGCGCGCTCATTCTCGAAAGTTACGACGAGAGAGCGGCGGGCAATATAGCGAATGAAGGAGTGATAACGTGCGTTTCATGCGCGGCGCAGTATCCTTTGATCGGCGGCATTCCGCGCCTTTTGCCGCGCGAATTGCAAAGCATGTTGTGGGAAACTCACAGTGAATTTTTCGACCATTACCGGGCGCGTTTGCCGACTGATTTACTGCCTGACGGAAACAATCAGATAGCTGCACCGACAACAAGCGAGAACGGCGGCGCGGCGCTCGAGGCGCAACGCGAGACGGCGCGCAGTTTCGGTTACGAATGGCAGGCATTCAGCGAAATGCTGCCGGACTACGAAAAGAATTTTCGCTGGTACTTTGAACGCTTCAGCCCTGAACAGTTTGAAGGCTGGCGCGTGCTCGACGCCGGATGCGGCACGGGGCGGCACACTTTTCATATGGCGCGAAGCGGCGCCCGAGAAGTCGTGGCGATGGATTTTAGTCAAGCGATTGAAGTCGCCGCGCGAAATAATCAAGACAATCCGAATACGCATTTCGTGCAGGCGGATATTTATCGCCCGCCGTTTCCGCGCGGCTCCTTCGATTTCGTTTACAGCCAAGGCGTGCTGCATCACTTGCCCGACCCGGAAAAGGGTTTCCGCTCGCTCTTGAAGCTTTTGCGCGCGGGCGGATTCATAGACATTTATCTGTATTGGAATCTCGAAACGGAAGCGGCGTGGCGGCGCGCGGCATTGCAGGCCGTGACGCAGGCAAGGCGCGTCACGACTCGCTTGCCGCATAAATTACTGCAACGCGTGTCATGGCTCGCCGCCGCCGCATTTCAAGTCGCATTTGTGTTACCGTCGCGCGCACTCGATAAATTTACGCAGACGCGCTCGCTGGCAGACCGCGTGCCGCTCGGTCACTACCGCAAATATTCGTTTCGCGTGCTTTACACGGATCAATTCGATCGGCTTTCCGCGCCGATTGAAAATCGCTACGGGCGCGCCGAAGTCGCCGCATGGTTTGAGCGCGCAGGCCTTTGCGATGTGGTGATTCTCGGCGGCGCAGGATGGCGCGCTTCCGGGCGACTAATGGACGAAGCGAATGACTCGAACGACTCGAACGACTCGAACAATTCGACTGAAAAGATTGACCGCGTGAATAAGGAAATCGCTGCTCTGCGAATGAAGTGATACTGAAATCTTTTTCGCTTCCCGCGCCCGTAGATTGATTTACCGCAAGACAATTATCAAACAACACAAAAGGGTTCATCGAATTGATTGAAACGCGACGCGCAGAAATGTTGTCGGCAGCGACTGCGGCGGAAGAAACGCCGACGGCGCAAGGACATTTCGTGTCGCACGCGCGTCACGCGGCCTCTTCTTCCGCTGCCGCATCAGTGTTTGCGCGGCGTCTGACGTCCACCGTTTCAATCACAGGCATCGGTTCGATGATGACGATGGGCGTTAATACGCTGGCGAGCATAGGCATTGCGCGCAACGGCGGGCCGCCGGGCTATGCCGTCTTCGTTACCGCCAACATGCTGGTCTTCGTTGCGACGACGCTTTGCACTTTCGGATTGCCGGTTGCCTTAGCCAAACACGTCGCCGCCGAAGAAGAAGCGAACCGGCACGAAGCTTCGCGCCGCGTGTGTGCGACAACTCTCTGCGCGGTGCTTTTGCTGGCGCTCGCGGCGGGCGTTTCGTTGAGCCTGAGCGCAATACGAATCGAGAGTTATTTGAACGTAGACATCGGGCGCGGTTTCGCCGTCGCCCTGCCTTTGATACTACTGTGCGCGGTCGTGTCCGATTGCGCGCAGGGAATCTACTCCGGTTTGCTGCGCCCGCTTCCGATGATTGCGATTAGCTTGCTGGGGCCGCTGATGATGGTTGCGTATGTGTTGCTGCGCCGCATGGAAATATTGTGGCTGCCGATTTGGGGAGCCGTCGCCGCTTCTTATGTTTGTTCGGGACTAATCGCGTGCTGGCTGTTGTGGCGCGATAGGTTGCTCGCTGTCCCAGCGGCGCTCAAAGAGTTGCAGCCAATCGTGAAGGATTTGCTGCCCGCTGCGGCTTTTATTTTCTTCACGGTTTTTTCGACATGGAGTGACCGCTGGGTAGTCGGCTCGCAGTTGGGCGCAGGCGCGATGGGGACGTATGCGGCAGCGGTTGTCGTGATACATGCGGCGCTCAGGATGCCGACGCAAATCGCTTGGGTGCTGGTGCCTGCGGCGACGCGCGCGGCAATCGGCAGCGCGGAAAAAAGCGCGAGCTTGAACCGCGCGATGATCGGCGCGTTCGGTTTGTTTGCGGCGCTCGTGACGGTCATATTAATGCTTGCTCCGGCAATGATTGTGCGCTCGATATTCGGCGGCGGGTTTGTGTCGGCGGCTCCGGCCTTGCTGTTGATGGCTCCGAGCCTGCTCGCATCAGCCGTCATCATTCCCTTTATCTCTGCACTGACGGGTTCGACGAGAAACCGCTTTGTTCTTTATCTGCTCGTGCTGACGCTTGCGCCGCGTTTGCTGCTGCTGTTCTTTTTTACGCGGCAGTGGAGCGTCACCGGCACGGCGCTGGCAACCGTCGTGTCCGATTATTTGCTGGCCGCGTGCTGCATTCTGCTGGCGCGCAAGATTGGCATTAAATTTCCGTTGCAAGCGCTCCTGCGCCCCTTTCTGATTGGTCTGGCAGCTTACGCCGTCGGGTTTTGCGCCTTGCTGTCGGGCGCGCCGCCGCTGCTTGCCATTGCGCTCGCGCTCATTATCTTCGCGCCGTTTGTGTGGCGCATGGCGCGTCCGGCGCTTTCATCCCTGCTTCCTGTCAGGTTCCAAACTTTAATCCTTCGCGGCAGTGCGTCGTAAACAAAAACTTTGATTAGCGGGCAAGACATTATCTGCATCTCCAGCATCGAGTGGGATTTTCTGTGGCAGGGACATCAGGAAATCACCAAGCGTTTTGCCGACGCTGGAAACCGTGTTTTATACATTGAAAATACGGGAGTGCGCGCGCCCGGAATCAAGGATGCTTCGCGCGTGTGGGCGCGGCTCAAGCGCTGGACGCGATCCTTGGGTTCGAGCGGCGTGCGCGAAGTCGCTTCCAATATTTATGTGTGCTCGCCGCTGATCCTGCCGCCGTTCGGTTCGGGTTGGCAGCGTCGAATCAATCGCAAAATTCTATTGCCCGCCATTCGCCGAGCCGCGCGCCGTTTGGGAATGCGCGGCGATGTAATATGGACGTATCTACCGACGGACACGGCGCTCGATCTTATTAACCAGCTACGCGCGCCGCACAGCGTCGTCGTTTATTACTGCGTCGATAATTTCGCGCAACTAACGCCGCGCGTCAGCCAACTGAAGCAAAGCGAGCAGGCCGTGCTCGAATCGAGCGACGTGGTCTTTGCAACGCACACAGCCTTAGCCGCGAGTTGCGCGCAGTGGTCACGAAACGTTCATGTGTTTCCATTCGGCGTCGATTTGAAGGCGTTCCCGCTCGAAAAAAAGGCGCGCGGTGCATCATCGGATAATTCATCGAACGGCGCGCGCGGGCAATTGTCCGAGAGCGTTTTGCCGGAATTGGCGCGTCCCGTTATCGGCTATGTCGGCGGGCTGCACAGGCACATAGACTTTCGCATGTTGGCGGAGATGGCGCGCGCGCGGCCTTTGTGGTCGTGGGTTTTCGTCGGCGCGATTCAGACGGAGTTGACGGAATTTGCTGCGCTGCCGAACGTGCATCTGACGGGACAGAAACCGCATGGGGAATTGGTTCGCTACATACGCGAGTTCGACGTGTGCATTGTTCCGTATGCGGAAAGCTTGTACACGGCGACGGTTGTGCCGACGAAGATTAATGAGTATCTCGCACTCGGAAAGCCCGTCGTCTCGACGAAGCTGCCGTCCGTCTGCGAATTTAACCGGCGGCACGATGTTTTGTTGACCGCCGCTCAGCAGGCCGGAGAATTTCTGCACTGCGTTGAAGAGGCGCTACGTTCGCCGAAGGATGAGCGGACAATCGAGCGACGAAGAGAGATTGCCGCGCTGGGCGATTGGGGAGCAACTCTCGCGCGCATGAGCGACTTGATCGAAACAGAAGTGCAAGCGAAAAAAAGCGCCGCCGCATAAAGCTTCGCATAAGAACGAAGCGAAGTATTCAAGCGCGGAACATTTAAGGAAGAAGCCTCAAACGGGCTTCACCGCCCGCACCGCGATGACAATGTCGTAATCCGGGTCGTGGTAATCGAGTTCGCCTTCGTCTAAATCCTGAAGCGCCATGCCGTGAATCGAAGCGATGGCGACGAGCACGTTGCCGTAGCCTGCGACTTCGATGTTCGCCGCCGGAAAAACTTCTTCGCAAAGCTTTTGCGCCGAGCGCGTCGTGAATCGCCAGTAGTCGCCCCAGCGATCCATATCGTAGCGGCTGATTTGATGCAGGCAGGGAAACGTTGCGAGCAGCACGCCGCCGGGCTTGAGCGCCGCATAGCAATTGCGCACGGCGCTTTGTACGTCGTAGATCAATTGAAAAGTCTGCGTCACGATCATGCAGTCGAAGGTGTTTATAGGTATGCCTTCGCCGGTTGCGAGGTCGCCGATGATGGTTGCCGCCGGATTGCCCGCCGCCACATGCAGCACATCGGAATGCGTTACTCGATTCGCGCCGAACTTTTGTGTGTAAAGCGGGTCACGAATTTCCAGCACGCGCCCGCGAATATCCGCCTCGTGCTTGTGCATAAAAGCTTCGATGTAGCGGCGGTCAATACTTACGCCGCGATCAAAGCCGAAGACGCGGCTGACGGGCGTCAAGCGCCGCAAATTTTCCCACTCGATGGGACGGCGTCGATTCCACCAGATGCGCAGCGGGCGATAGATTTCCGGCGGAATGAATTTTTTAGCGACCTCCCGCCAATCCGGTAAAGCAGATTTTTTATGCGTCAATGAATAAGCTCTGTCGTCTGAAATTTGAAGTTCGTGTTGCTATTGTCATTCAAGATTTGCCCCCAACGCAAACGCGTTCGTTTGTGTCTCACTGTCACGCGTATAAATTGATTGCTTATGAATTGGAAAAGAGCGGCAACGCGCCTCGTCTCCGAAGCTTGCTCGCTAGCGCGAAAACGGAATGCGCCGCGCGCTGGCTCTCGCATACTGCTTTATCACGCCGTCGGCACACGCCTCGCGCATGATCGCTATGGCATCAGCATCAATCCGCGATTGTTTGAGAGCCACATGGACATTTTATCGGGCGAGGCGCAGAACTTTCATCTCGCGGCTTTCGACGATACGCAAAACTCCGCCACAGCGCTTCGACGCGTGACAGTGACCTTCGATGACGGGTATAGGGATAATCTGCACGTCGCCGCGCCGGTTCTTCTCAGGCGTAACATCCCTTTCACGGTCTTTGTTACTTCCTCGTTCATTGGCAAAACTTCGGATAATTATTTGAGCGTTGCCGAATTGAAGGAATTGAGCGCCCTGTCGAACGTCACCATCGGCGCACACGGCGCGACTCATATACGGCTCGCTGAATGTGACGATGCAACGCTGCAAAAGGAATTAAGCGAGAGCCGCCGACGACTCGAAGACTTCACCGGACGCGCTGTGACAAATGTTTCGTACCCGCACGGCTCTGTGAATCTGCGCGTGCGCGCGGCGGCGGCAGAGGCCGGTTACACAACGGGCGGGTGCAGCCGTTTCGACATCAACGAAGAAAAGCGTGACAGGCTTTTATTGAATCGCTGTGAAATCGTCGCGGCGGATTCGGAAAGAGTTTTCAAGCAGAAACTTTACGGCGCGTGGGACTGGTATCGCTGGCGCAGCGCAGACCCGGCGAGCCGTTGAAAATTTATCGTTCACGGAAAATTATTTTTCATGCGTGGCTTCCCTCATGCTCGATAGCTCTCGAAAACAATTCACTGAAGCCGCCCGCGCCGACGATAATCAGAAGCATCCAGAAAACGTAGCGCATACGATAAAGCGCGGCGAGGTTGACGACCACGAGGCCGAGAGCCGCCATGCCCGCGCAGGCGACGATCAGCAGCAGCCACATCGTCCAATTTTTCCTGCCGCGCCATATACCAATCACCGCCGCCAATTCAATCCAGTACATCAACATCGTTTCCAGCCCGCTCAACAATCTGCCCTTCAAACCGACTTGCGAACCCTTTGCCAGCCACATCTTCGGGAACGGCGCAAACAAACCGATTGCCATTGCGCGCGGCAGATATGCAACGATGCTGCGTAGATCGCTGAAGCGAACATCCGTGTCTATGTTGGAACTGGCTGACGGATAGCTCTCGATAAATTCTTCGCGCAGATGGCTAATGCGTGATGATAGGCTGAAGCCGTGCGGCATCTGCTTTACACTCTTGCTGGCAGCGGGCATGTCGGTTTGATTTTCGAGCGATGGCGGCAGCGATGCGGTTTCAGCTTCGGCGGCAGCTTCGATGGGTAATTGCCGCACGGAATCATTCCATAGCGGAACTGCTTTTCCGATTTGCGGAAGGCTTAAGACGACAAGCAGCAGCACTGCGTTTGTTGCGTTGCCCGTCAGGAATCTTTTTTCGCGCATTTGCCTGAGCACGAGCAGAAGAGTTTCCGTTAGCACCGTCAGAAACATTATTTCCCACATCTCGCTTCGCAAACGCCAGAGCAAACACGCCGTCGCTGTGCCGATTGCCCCGGCGATAAAATTCTTCGGCCATGCGTAATTTCGCGTGAGCAGACGGGCGCAAACGAGCAGCAGTAAAAGCATCGCGGCGATGAATAAAGGGTCTCTGAAAAGCTGTATCGTGTGCAGCAGAAACGACGGCCATGCGGCGACGATTGCGGCGGCAAGAAGTCCCGCGCGCTCGTTAAAGGCTTCGCGGCCTAACGCGAACACGAGCCACACGACGGAAAGGTAATACAGCAAATTGAGCGGCTCGGCGCTTAAAATGTTATCGCCGAGCAAGCGCCCGCAAACGGCGAACGACAATGAATAAAGTTTAAGGTGAAGCGGATTGACGAGATATGCGGAAGGCGCAGTGATCCACGCGACAATACCTTTGTGCGTTAGCGTGTCGATCAGCGAAACCGATTCTGCGCGATAGCCTATGCAATCAGCCGCGAACTTGATTCCGATGCCGTTTTTGTCGAACACGTCCGGCATCAATTGAAATCTTCCGATCAGGTAAACAATAAGCGTCGAAATTATATGCCCGCAGGCGGCAATCGAAAGCAGCAGTCTCGGCGTCGCCTGTGCGAAAAATCGTTGTCGTATTGTGTGACTTGGAAAGACTTTTCCGGGCATAGTGATATATTGTCAGCGCGGGACGCACGCAACCGTAAACAAACGTCGGCGGCGAATCACACCATCTCTTTTTTAGAAGTTAAAAATAATCGGGAAGCGGTTTGGAATTTTATTCGTCATGCGAATTGACGAGCAGGCAAGCTGCTTCCTTTTGCAACTCCACACATTTACATCATAGATAAATGGCAACGGCAAGCGAATCGAATATCACCCGAGCTAGCACACAGACAACCGTTCCGGCGCTCTGCCTCGACGCTATCGAGCGCCACGCCAAGACGGATGCGCTCAACGAAAAACGCGGCGGGCAATGGCTTCACACAAGCGCCGAAACGTTTATTGAGCGCGTGCGTTCTGTCGCGCTCGGTCTTGTCGAATTCGGTATCGAAGCGGGCGACCGCATCGCGCTGATTTCCGAAAATCGCCCCGAATGGTCAATCGTCGATCTGGCGATTTTGTGCGTCGGCGCAATCAATGTTCCCATCTACACGACGCAGGCCGTTGAGCAAGTGCGTTTTATTCTGGAAGATTCCGGCGCGCGGCTTCTTTTCGTTTCGGGGCGCAAAGTTTTCAAGCACGCGCGCGCCGCCATCGAAACAATCGAGCACATTGAAAAAACCGTTTTCTTCGACGCGGACGCATTGGCTGCCACAGATGCGCCGCGTGCTGTGACGCTCGCTGCGCTCGAAGAAAATGGACGCGCGCAGCATCTCATAGACGAAGACGCATTCGAGCGAATATTAAACAACGTGCGCGAAGAAGACCTTGCGACGATTATCTATACTTCCGGCACGACGGGCGAGCCGAAGGGCGTAATGCTGACGCATGAAAACTTTGTTTCTAATGTGCTGGCGATTGCGGGCGCGCTGCCGATCTCGTCAACCGACAAGGCGCTTTCCGTGCTGCCGCTGTCGCACATTTTCGAGCGCACGGTTTTTTACGTTTTCTGCTTTGCGGGCGTGTCCGTTTACTACGCCGCGTCGTTCGATCAAGTCGGCGAGCATTTGCGTGAAGTGCAGCCGACGATTATGACGGCGGTGCCGCGCTTGTTCGAGAAAGTTTATCACCGTATCGTCAAGCAAGGCACGGGCGCGGGCGGCGCGCGGCGCAAACTCTTTTTATGGGCGCTCAAAACTGGAACGCGCTATGCTGAATTAAAGGATAAGGGCGAAGCCGTTCCGCCGCTTCTGGACATCGGGCAAACGATTGCGGGCAAGTTGGTATTCTCGAAATGGCGTGCGGGCGTCGGCGGGCATCTTCGTTATTTCGTGTCGGGCGGCGCGCCGCTTTCGCCCGCGCTTTCGTATGCTTTTCTGGCGGCGGGGATTCCGATTTTGCAGGGCTACGGCTTGACGGAAACGTGCATCGTGTCGGCGAATCGCCCGGAAGATAATCGAGTCGGCTCGGTGGGGCAGCCGTTTCCGGGCATCGAAATCAAGTTCGAGCCGGACGGCGAAATTCTGGTGCGCGGGCAAAATGTGATGCGCGGTTATTACAATCAGCCCGACGCGACTGCCGCCGCGATGCGCGGCGAGTGGTTTGCGACGGGCGATGTCGGGCGCATGGACGAGCGCGGGCGGCTTTATATTACGGATCGCAAAAAGGATTTATTCAAATTGTCGAACGGCAAATACATCGCGCCGCAGCTCGTCGAAAGCTTGATTAAGCAGAGCGCGCTTATCAATCAAGTGGTCGTCGTCGGCGCGGGTCGCAAGCAGCCAGTCGCTTTGATTGTGCCTGAATGGGAAGCGCTCGCCGCCGCGATGAAGAAAGCCGGACAGGGCGTGCCGCAAACGCACCGCGAATGGAGCCTCGATCCGCAGGCCGTCAAAATCGTGCAACGCGAAGTCGCGCAATTAACGAGCGAGCTTGCCGATTACGAACGCATACGCCGCATCGCCTTGCTCGACAAAGAGTTTTCCATTGATGGCGGAGAATTGACGCCGACGCTCAAAGTCAAACGCCGCGTCGTGGATGAAAAATACGGCGCGTTGATCGACGAATTATACGGCGGAACGAACGCAAAGGAAGATTAAGTTAAAACCGCGAATGGCGAAACCGTGTGGGCAGGAAGATTGTGAGCGACGATTTGCTCGACGATTTATTTTATGATGACCTGCTCATGCGTCGGTCAACGTGAGCGGCGCTTTCTCGTAAACCGTGTTCGTGAAAAAGGCTGTCGCGGCATCGAGCGTGTTTCCGACAAGAAGGACTTCGGCGAGACAGCGCAAACTCAAGGGCATCGTCGTTTCTTCCTCTTGTGCCGTCTCGCTTTCTTCGCATGGCGGGTGTTCGGTGAACAACTGAAGTTCGGCATTGCAGAAATCGCACGCCGCGAGATGCTCCGTAACGCGCCGCCGCTCTTCCGTCAAGAGGTCGTAGAAATAATAGGAAAGCAGTGTTTCCGAAGCCGGACACGTCGCTTGTTTATAGAATGTAGGTACAGTTGAAGAAGTCATATCTCCCCTTAATTTTCTGCACACGCCGCGCGGCTTATATTTTGGGTCTGCTCTAAACCGTCGGCTGCTTTTAGCACCGCACAAACGCCGCAAAGCGGCAGCACAAGAGGCTAGGGGCAAGAATAAAGCTCGAAGTCATGTCGAAAGCGCGAATGTCTGGCGCGCCGTGTTTGCTTCGGTCAACGGAAATAAAGCGCTAATCCCTTCTTGTTTCCAGAACTGCGCCGCCCGCCTTACGACATTTTTATCCTTTACTATCAATATCTTCGCAGAAGTGTAAAAAGTTGTTGCTCATTTTGGAATTTGCTGATAACATCTTTTCGTCGGGGTAGGAAAGAGTTTCTTCCTATACAGACAATCTCCTTTCAGGAAGACCGCGCCTTTCCCCTTTGCGGTCACATCCAGTGCGATCTCCGGTAGGATTTCAGTTTATTTTGCGCCGCCGCATGAGTAATGCGCGGCAAACATTGCCGGACACTCGATAACGCACAAGCTTTGCAAACGACAGCCGCCTCACACGGATTCATACATATCCTCGGCAAAGCCACCGCGCTTTTCTAAAACCACTCTTTTGAAATAGCATCTTCTTACAAGGCCGAAACGTTTTTTTTCGCTTTTCCCCGGACGATTGCCGCCGCCAAAAACTTCCCATGAACACTACGGCTCTTGACATGACTACGAAACCCATTCTTAATAACCGCTCGAAAGGTTCTTCCGCGATGAGCACTCTCAAGGAACAAACGCGCCCGCCCGCGCAAGCGACACGCCAGCCGAAAGGCAATCACTGGATCGAAAGCCTGCGCAGCTCCGATGTCAGCCGCCTGTGGACGGAACTGCACCGCTTAGTCTCCCATCACCCGCTGGTGCGCGTTTCCAGAAGCGCCGGCCTCCTTGTCGAAGAAGGCTCGCGCGGCAGCGCCTACACAGACATGACGCAGGAACTCTTCGTCGTGCTGCTCAGCAAAAACCGTTTCCAGCATTATCTGGACACGGAGATGACCGACGCCGAGATCGAATGCGAAATCGGGCAGATCGAATTAACGAATCTGCTGACCGCCGAACTGCGCAAACGTCACCCGGAATCCTATCGCCTCGCGCGCCGCATCTCGACTTTGATTCAATCGAGCGCAAACTTTCGCCGCTTCGATTCTTCAGGCGAAGACGACGAGCCGCACCGCCGCCTCGCAGACCGCGTTTACGGCCTTAGCGAATGGGCTTACACAAAGCCGCGCCGCGATCAACATCAATTAGAGCAGCGCGCGCACATGATCCCCGTCCGCCAGCGCGACACGCGTCTTGCAGGCTGCACGGGCGATTCGCAAATCATCATCAGCAATTCGGATTTAGAGGATTTGATTATTTCCATGCTGGATGCGGTGGATGCGCCCGTCGATGTGCGCACGCTTCGCAGCCTCGTCATGTCGCGCTTGCCTGTAATGGATATTTACCTTGTGCCGCTCGGCGGAACGAGCGACGACGCGGATGAAGACGGCGGCAACGGCTTCGAGCCTGTCGATGCTTGCGACGACCCGGAACAGGGACTCTTGCGCCGCGAGTCGGAACACGAAGCTGCCGGATTCGTCGATCAATTTTTAATGAGCCTGAACGCGACCGTGCGCGGCAAAACCAAACAATACAATCGCATCCTGAGCGTGCTGTGGCATTGTTATTTGAGTCCCGATCACGCGACGCAGTTGGAAGTCGCGGCGACGCTCGGCGTTTCCGATTCGCTCGTCTCGGATTACCGCCGCCGTATCGAAGCCGAACTACGCGCGCTTTCCTTTGTCGAGATCGAAGAAGCACGCCGCTTCGAGTGTGCTTTACGCGAACATGTGCGCGCGCTGGTGCTCGTTGCAGATGCGGCAGGCGTCGGCGCGTGAAACCGTCGGCTGCCGCTTTATGTAACAGCCGATTTCAGCTAAAGTTGTAGTCTACGATAACGTTCAGCGCGTGAGAGGCGAATGCCCCGCCAGCTAACGCGAAGGATCGTTATTCGTTTTTCCACAAAGCCGTTTGCCGGGATTTCGTCTCCGAACGGTGTTTCGCCGCAGTGAGTGTCGCCGATGCCGTACAGCAGCAATCGCACGCCTTTCGATTACGAACCCGTGATGCGTTCGCCGCGCGCGAAGGATTTATGGGACAGCGAAGCCGTCGAAACACACGCTGCCGGTGCGGAAAATTTCGATTCACAAGCCATCGAATCTCAAGCACTCGAATTTTCATCCCACGCTTCACCATCTTTCAACAATCAATTCGACAAGCAATCTCTCGATTCGCAATCAACCGATACGGAAAATCGGCGCGCGCCTGTTGACGTGCAGGGCAATGAAGAACAGGAGTTCGTTCATTCGCCGTCTGCTTCAAACCGGCGCGCGGCGAAGCGGGAAACGTGGATCGAACGGCGCGGCCATGCGTTGAGCTTCGCCGGATTGTTGCTGTTCACATTTGTTCTTTACTTTCGTCCTTACGAACTTTTCCCCGCGCTCGCCGGTTTGTCTTCGATGGCGTTCTGGATTGCACTCTTCACTCTCGCCGTCTTTCTTCCGACACAGCTTTCAATCGAGGGCAATCTGACGGCGCGCCCGCGCGAAGTCAATCTGGTTCTGCTGTTGTGCCTCGCGGCGTTTCTTTCGATTCCGCTGGCAATGAATCGCGGCGAATCTCTGGACGCCTTCAGAGACTTTATGCGTCCCGTCTTGATGTTCATTGTGCTCGTCAACGTCGTGCGCAGCGAAAAGCGCTTGCGCCTGTTGCTTTACTTGACGCTGGCAGTCGGGTGCGTGCTCGGCCTCGGCGCGATCAGCGATTATCGTCAAGGCAATTTCACGGTCGAGGGCTATCGTGTCGCGGGACGCATCGGCAATCTGTTCGGCAATCCGAACGACATGGCTTTGCATCTGGTAACGGTCACGCCGATTGCCGTCGCGCTGCTGTTAAGCTCGCGCCGCCTCATTGCGAAAATGCTTTACGCAGCGTGCGTTGTAGTGCTCGTGCTCGGCAACATGGTGACGTTTTCGCGCGGAGCCTTCCTGGGATTGCTGGGCGTTTTTGCGGTGATGGCTTGGAAGCTCGGACGCCGCAATCGAATGTTCTTCGGTGCTGCGACGCTCGTCGTTCTCGTAGGGTTTTTCGCGCTCGCGCCGGGAACTTATACGGACAGGCTCGGCTCTATTTTAGATAAAAGCCGCGATCAAGTCGGGTCTGCGGGCGCGCGGCAGGCATTGCTTGTGCGCTCGCTCGAAGTCGCGGCGCAGCATCCCTTGTTCGGCGTCGGGATGGGCAATTTTCACATCGTCTCGGTTCACGAACAGGTCAGCCACAATGCTTACACGCAAATTGCGGCGGAGATGGGTTTGGCGGCGCTCGTTTTTTACGTTTTGTTTATGGTCGCACCCTTGCGGCGCCTGCGCTTAATCGAGCGCGAGACTTTTGAAAAGAGGCGCGAGCGGCGCGATCCGTCTTCGCGCTTTTATTATCTCTCGATAGGTTTGCAGGCGAGCCTTGTCGGTTACATGGTGAGCAGCTTTTTCGGCTCCGTCGCTTACCAGTTTTACATTTATTATCTTGTCGGCTATGCCATTTGCCTGCGCCGCATTTACGCGCAAACGGATGCAGCAAAAGTTAAAGCAGAAGTTAAGCACACGCAAGATTTCGGCGCGGCAGAAGTCGGGCAACGCGCGCTTTTGTCCAGCGCCGGAAATTAAGCAAAGAGGCGTGAAGGGAATAGTTTTGAGCGACAGAGTTTACTCACAACAAAGCGGAGAATCGGGAGCGGCAAGCGTAAGTATTTTTGCGCCGCTTGATTCGTCGTTGGCGGAAAACGAGTTTGCCGCACAAAGCGACACACTCGTTCGGGAAGCCCCGCCATCTGTTTCGTCGCGCGCCGTGTCAATCGTGATTCCGTGTTTGAACGAAGAACGACTTATCGGAAAGGTGCTTGAAAATCTTGCGCGCCAATACGACGCGGGGAAATACGAAATCATCGTTGTTGACGGCATGTCAACGGACAACACGCGCGCAATCGTCGGAGAGTTTGCCCGCCAGCACGAAAACATTCCGGTGCGCTTGATTGATAATCCGGCGCGAAACATTCCGGTTGCTTTGAACACAGGGATCAATGCGGCGCAGGGCGAAATCATCGTCCGCATGGATGCTCATTCCGTGCCTTCGGAAAATTATGTGCGGCGCTGCGTGGAATTGATAAACGAGCCGGAGAATTCAATTGTCGGAATGCCTTGGCGCATCTCTGCGGGCGCGGAAACAAGCGAAGCGCGTGCGATTGCGCTCGCCGTGTCGCACCCGTTCGGCATCGGCGATGCAAAGTATCGCTCGCCGAATTTGTCGGGCGCGCAGTTTGTGGACACAGTGCCGTTCGGCGTGTTCCGCAAAACTCTCTGGAAAAAACTCGGGGGCTTCAACGAAGCTTTGCTGGCAAACGAAGATTACGATTTTAATTACCGCGCGCGCGAGGGGGGCGGGCGCATCTTGCTCGACGCTTCCGAACACTGCGACTACTTTGCGCGGGCGACCATGAGCGAATTGGGAAAACAAAATTTCCGCTACGGTTCTTGGAAGGCGCAAATGGTCAAGCTGCATCCGCGCTCCATCAAATTGCGCCAGCTCGTCGCGCCCGCTTTTGTTTCATCGATTATTTTGTTCGGCGCGCTCGGAATTTGGTCGCCGCCCGCGCGCCTCGTTTTGCTCGCCATCATGGCCGCTTACGCGCTTCTTTCAATTACCTGCGCCGCGCAATTAGCCAAAAGAAACGAACAGGGCTTCGATTGGAAACTTGTGCCGCTGATTTCGCTCGCTTTTTTCGTGATACACAGTTTCTGGGGCAGCGGCTTTCTACTCGGACTCGCCCGCCCGCCGCGTTAATGATTTGCTTTGAAGGATTCAAGAAGAACAAGTTTGCATTTGTAAAAATGAACGACTCGAAAACGCCGAACAAGCAGGACAGACACGACGACGGACACGCGCCCGCCGTGAGCGTCATCGTGCCTGCCTACAACGTCGCGCAATTTATCGCAGCGACGCTCGACTCAGTGCTTGCGCAAACTTTTACGGATTACGAAATCGTCGTTGTCAACGACGGCTCGCCCGACACGCCCGCGCTCGAAGCGGCGCTCGCGCCTTACCGCGATTCGATCATTTACACGAAGCAAGAAAACGGAGGGCCGAGCAGCGCACGCAACACGGCGATACGACAGGCGCGCGCCGCTTACGTTGCTTTGCTCGACGCGGACGATTTGTGGCTGCCCGATTATCTCGCGGAGCAAATGAAATTCTTGCGCGGGAATCCGGCGATTGATCTTGTTTACGCGGACGCTTCCTTGTTCGGCGATTCCGAATTATCCGGGCAAACTTTTATGCAGACGGCTCCCTCGCGCGGGCTTGTGACGCTCGAAAGCCTGCTTGCCATTCAATGCTCTGTTATTACGACGTGCGTCGTGGCGCGCAAAGCCGCGTTGATTGATGCGGGCTTGTTTGATGAAAATTTTTTGCGATGCGAGGATTTCGATTTGTGGTTGCGGCTTGCGCACAAAGGCCACAAGCTTGCGTATCAGCGAAAAGTGCTCGCGCGCCATCGCCTGCACGACGCGAGTTTGGCGGCGGACGCGCGGCGTTTGTTCGAGAGCCAGATTGAAGTTTACCGGAAATTTGACAGAACACCAGGCTTGCCCACCGCGACGCGCGACATCATCGCTTCGCAAATACGGCGCTGCGAAGCATATCTCGCGCTCGAAGAAGGCAAGCGGCAAATCGGCGCGGGCGACTACGAAAAGGCTTTTGAAAATTTGTCGCGCGCCAACAATTTTTACAGAAGCGGCAAGCTGCGCCTTGCGCTGCTTGGCTTGCGCCGCGCGCCCAAACTTTTGCGCCTCATTTACGGTGCGCGCCGCAAAGCTTCGACGCGCCATTTAACTTCGGAAGTTATGGGGGGTGAGCGTTGAAGCAATTGAACGTCATCATCGCAACCTACAATCGCGCGGGGATGCTGGAGCGGACTTTGCGCAGTTTGTTCGCGGCGGATCGCCCGGCGAATTTACGGGTGGACATCACGGTTGTCGATAACAACTCGAATGACAATACGCGCGAAGTCGTGGAGCGTTGGCAAAAGGATTTCGGGGAAAGCCTCGCTTATCTTTTGGAACAACAGCAAGGCAAGCCTTACGCCTTGAACGCTGGCATCAAGGCAACAAGCGGCGAGCTTGTCGGCATGATCGACGACGACGAAGAAGTAGAGAAAAGCTGGTTGACGCGCATCGAATCCGCGTTCGATGACGACACGATTGATTTCATCGGCGGGCCTTATCATCCGCGCTGGGGAGCGGAGATTCCCGCGTGGCTGCCGAAGGATTATTTGGGCGTCATCGGGTGGGTTGACGGCGGCGATCAAGTCATCGCTTACGATGAAAATTATCCGGGCACTTTGATGGGCGGCAATGCCGTCATCAAGCGCAAGATGTTCGATCAAGTCGGTTTGTACTCGACTGTGCTAAACCGCACGGGCGAGCGGCTTTTGGCGGGCGAAGACGAAGACATGTACAGGCGTTTGCTGGCAGTGAAGGCGCGCGGTTTGTATTTGCCGGACTTGATTATTTACCACTACGTGCCGCCGGAAAGATTGACGAAGCAATACTACCGGCGCTGGTGTTTCTGGCGCGGCGTGTCGTGCGGTCTGATGGACAGAGAGCGACGCGAGCCTGTCGCATATCTCTGCGGGATTCCGCGTTATTTGTACGGGCGCGCGATGCGCGGCGCGGCGAAAAGAATGCGCGAGACGTTCGGCAGCAATGCGGCGCAAAGCTTTTCCGGCGAGCTTGCCGTGTGGGATTTGGCGGGCTTTTTTTACGGCAAACATTTTTACGACTCGACGACGAATTAATGGTAGTTTGATCTGGCACGGCGAAGTGAAAAGCAGCTTCGCCGCTCGATGAATGAAAAGCGGGTTCGCCGCTCGATGAATCGAAAGGTAACAAACGTTTCAATGTCTTTTGTATCGCCACCAACCGAATCGTTCGGCGAACGTATCGCCAACATCCCCGATGCCGCCGCGCCGCGCCGCGTGAAGGTTATCCGCGCGCCGTCTTTCTCGCCGCTCGGCTTGCCGGGCGATTTGCGCGCGCTCATGCAGTACCGCGATTTGCTTTACACCTTGAGCGTGCATCGCATCAAAGTTCGCTACAAGCAATCCGCGCTCGGCGTGTCGTGGGCGATTTTGCAGCCGCTCTCTTTGATGCTCATCTACACCGTGATTTTTTCCTACATCGCGCGTATGCCGAGCGACGACACGCCTTACGCTGTCTTTGCTTATGCGGCGCTGCTGCCGTGGACGTTTTATTCGACGGCGCTCGTCAACGCGACGAACGGGCTGGTCAGCCATGCAGGTCTCGTGACGAAGGTTTATTTTCCGCGCGAGATACTGCCTTTGACGTATGTAATCGCCGCGCTCTTCGATTTTCTAATCGCCTCGACTGTGTTCGTCGGGCTACTCGCTTACTATCATGTTCATTTAACTTTGAATGCTTTATATGCGGTGCCGATTACGCTGATTATGACTTTGTTTGCGACGGCGATGGCTTTGATTTTCTCTGCGACGCAAGTGCGCTTTCGTGACATAGGCGTGGCGATGCCGCTGCTTCTGCAACTGTGGATGTTCGCAACGCCCGTCGTTTATCCTTTGAGCAGCGTGCCTGCGCGCTGGCAGGGACTTTATAAATTAAACCCGATGGTCGGATTGATCGAAAATTTCCGGCAAGTAACCTTACACGGCACTGCGCCCGATCTGCCTTTGCTCGGCATCTCGACAATCGTTTCGCTCGTTTTGCTCGCCGCCGCATACCTTTATTTCAAACACGTCGAGGCTACTCTCGCAGACATTATCTAAAGGGTGCGTCCAACGCGCCTTCGTGAACACTCTATGATCGATCTTAAATTCAACAACGTTTCCAAAAGATACCGCGTGCCGCAGGAAGCCGAAACAGGCGCGGCGCGGAATCCGATTGTGCGCCGCCTGCAAAGTCTGCGCCGTCCGGCGCAAGATTTTTGGGCTGTCCGCAACGTCAGCTTCGATGTCGAGCGCGCGGAAGCTCTGGGCATTATCGGGCATAACGGCGCGGGCAAAAGCACGATGTTGAAATTGCTCTCGAACATCACCACGCCGAGTTCCGGCGAGATAACGATTAACGGGCGGATTTCTGCTTTAATCGAAGTCGGTTCGGGCTTTCACCCGGAATTGACTGGACGCGAAAACGCTTATTTGAGCGGCTCGATTTTAGGCATGAGCCGCAGGGAAATCACCGCCAAACTCGACAGCATCGTTGAATTCGCAGGCCTCAGGCAATTCATAGACGTACCCGTGAAGCGTTATTCGTCGGGCATGTACGTTCGTCTGGGCTTTTCCATCGCCGCGCATTTAGACCCGGACATTTTGCTGCTCGATGAAGTGCTGGCCGTCGGCGATGCGGCTTTTCAAAGCAAGTGCATTCAGCGCATCAAAGAATTAAAGCAAGCCGGAACGACCATCGTTTTCATCTCGCACGATCTCGCGGCAGTCGAAAATTTGTGCGACCGCGTGCTCTTAATGCAGCGCGGCGAAGTTATCGCCAGCGGCTCGCCGCAGGAAGTCATCGCGGAGTATCAGCGCGGCGCGTCAACTTTCGTGAAAGCTGCGCCGTCGGGCGCGAGCGACGGAGCGGCTTTGTCCAAAGAAGCAGAATGCGTTTCGCTTGCCTTCTACGATTCCGAAGGACGGGAAACAGCCACCTTTCACACAGGCGAATCGCTGACTGCCCGCCTTAAATACGTTGCTCACAAGGAAGTCAAGGACGCCGTCCTAAGCGTTTTCTTTTACACGGAAAACAACGAGCTGGCGTGCCAGTTTACGACCGGCGTCAATGACCACGGCGTAGAACTCGAGCAGGGTGCAGGTACGATTGAATTTCCATGCGGGGAGCTTGGGCTTCAGCCCGGCCTTTATCATTTAGACACGGCGATTGAGCGTCACCCGGAAGTCCTCGATTGGCAATATCGCTGCGGGATGCTGCGCGTCGATCCGGGCAAAACCGTTCGCGGCAGTTTTTATCTCCCGCACGAATGGCGCGTCGTACAAGACAAAAAAGAAATTTCGGGAGCAGGCAGCGAACAATCAATGAGCGATTTCGCCGCGAAGGTTTAGCGCGGGCAAACGTTGCCCGACGATAAAAGCGAAATTCAAAGCGGGCGCATCAAAAGACGAATAGAGATTAAACGAAATCGGAAGAGGCGCAAGGAACGATTATGCAGTTGCATACGGAGCTGAGCGATGAAAGCCGAAAGTATGACAAAGGCTTTTATGAATATCAGGGCGACGGTTCGCGTGTGTCTGCGCGCGAAGTCGTGCCGTTTATTTTGGAATTGGTGCAGCCCGCAAGCGTTGTCGATGTCGGCTGCGGCCTCGGGACATGGCTCTCCGTTTTCAAGGAACACGGCATCGAAAGGATTTTGGGCGTAGACGGAGAGTACGTCGATAAAACGCTTTTGCAAATTCCTTTGCCTCGGTTCTCATCGCGCGATTTGAAGCAGCCGTTAGCGCTCGATGAAAAATTCGATTTAGCCGTTTCTCTTGAAGTCGCGGAGCATTTACCCAAAGAATGTTCCGGCATTTTCGTTGACTCACTGACGAGGCTCGCTCCAATTGTTCTTTTCTCCGCTGCCATTCCCTTTCAAGGCGGAACGCACCATATCAATGAACAATGGCCGGATTACTGGGTAGCGCTTTTCCGCGAAAAGGGATATGAAGCCGTTGACTGCATCAGAAAACGTTTCTGGCAAAATGATAATGTCGAATGGTGGTACGCGCAGAACGCGCTGCTCTTTGTCCGGCGCGATTATTTAGAAACCCGCGCCGCGCTGAAAAAAGAATTTGAGCAAACAAACGCCGCGCAACTCTCGCTCGTTCATCCCGGAAATTATCTGAAAAAAAGCATTCGATTAATGGAACTCGATCCGAGCAACGCTTCCTTGAAGCAAACCGTCGCGTCGCTGCCGGCCTTGACGAAAAGCGCCGTCGAAAAAAGAGTGAAAAAACTTTTCACCGCAGAGCCGAATGCTTAAAGGCAAGAAGGCGGGCGAAAGGCAACGCGGCGTTTTATCAGCTATTGAAAGTTCGATTTCAGCATGAACGAGCAATTCGACATTTCCGTTGTCATCAGCACATACAATCGCTGTGACATGCTGCCGGAAGCACTCGAAAGCGTCGCGGCGCAGGAGACGGCGGCAGGCGTGCGTTATGAAGTCGTTGTCGTTGACAACAATTCGACGGACAAAACGCAGCACGTCGTAGAATCCTTCATACGGCGCGGACACGATAACGTGCGTTACGTTTTTGAAGGAAAGCAAGGCTTGTCGCACGCGCGCAATGCGGGAATCGATTGCACAAAGTCGCCGGTCATATCTTTTACGGACGATGATGTGCGCGTTGCGCCCGATTGGATCGCCTCGATTAAGCGCGCGTTCGACGAGCACCCGGAAGCGGATTTCGTCGGCGGCAAAGTCTTACCGAAATGGCCGCACGAGCCGCCCGCGTGGTTGGATATGAATCATTGGATACCGCTCGCGCTCCTCGATTACGGCGACGCGCCTTTTCCGGTGAGCGCGGAAAAACCTGTGTGCTTTGTCGGCGCAAACATTTCCTTTCGCCGCGAAGCCTTTGCGCGAGTCGGTTTGTTCACGCCCGATTTACAGCGCGTTAAGGACGGCATCGGCTCGAGCGAAGACCATGATATGCAACTGCGTTTATGGCGCGCCGGACGGCTCGGATGGTATGCGCCCGAAGCAAGCATTACGGCGGAAGTTCAATTGGATCGCATGGCGAAGGCATATCACCGGAAATGGTTCGCGGGTCATGGCCGGTTCGCTTCGATGATGCGCAAGGAAGAAATCTTCGCGCCGGGCGGCGAGCTTTTCGACGGCGCAGCGAACGCCGCGACGCTTTTCGGCACACCCGGTTTCATTTACCGCGATCTTGCGAAAGCAACCGCGCATTGGTTGGGGGCGACGGCGCGCAGACAAGAAAGTTCGGCGTTGGCACATGAGAACAGAATCCGTTATCTAGCCAATTATGTGCGCAAGCGGCGCGAGCAAACAGCACACGAGCGCACGCATTCGGCGCTTTCCGAAATCGGGAGTTTCATCAAAACTTTGCTGCTCAAGAAAAACAACATGGCGGCAAACAAACACGCCGCAGATAAACGAATAGAGAAGCACATAGACAAACACGTTCGCCATCAAGAATAACTTATGGCGCGGCGCGTGTACTTCGACGCATTCAGTCGAAGGCAACATCTCGCTTGACGGATTATTGATTGTTCGACGAATCGAAAAGCAAAGGCACAAAGGTTCACGGCATGAGCGCGCAACATTCAATCGTTTCGGTGGTCATCACCTGCTACAACCAAGCTCACTTTTTGAGTGAGGCGATTGATAGCGTGCTCGCTCAAAGCTACGAGCATATAGAGATTAACGTGATAGATGACGGCTCGAAAGATAATCCGGCAGAAGTCGCCGCGCGTTATCCTTCTGTGCGTTATCTGCGCCAAACGAATCAAGGCGTGGCTGTGGCGCGCAATCGCGGCCTTTCCGAGAGCACCGGCGATTACATCGTCTTTTTGGATGCCGATGATCGTTTGCCGCCCGATGCTTTTGCGATTAACGCGGGCTTTCTCGAAGCGCGTTCGGGGTGTGCCTTCGTCAGCGGCAACTGCAAGCATATCGATGTTCACGGAAACACGCTTCAACTCGTGCATCGGCCTTCGATTGAAAGCGAACATTACGTTGCGTTGCTGCGCTCGAACTACATCTTGATGCCCGCGCAGGTGATGTATCGCCGCGCTCTACTCGATTCAATCGGCGGCTTCGATGCGAGTGTGGATCACGGCAGCGATTTTGAACTTTACTTGCGCATCGCCAGAGACTTTCCCGTTTATCACCACGACAAAATCGTCGCCGAGTGGCGTCAACACGAAACGAACACTTCGCGCAATTCTTCGCTAATGTTGAAGTGTTCTTTGGCCGTGATGCGCGCTCAAGGCCAACACTTGAAAGCCGATGAGCGGCGCATCGAAGCGTACAAAACGGGCATCGGAAATTTTAGGTATCTTTACGGAGAGCAACTCGCGCACGAAGTGCGTATGCACTTTCGAGAACGCAAGGAATGGAAGCAGGCGGCGCGCAAAATACTTTTGCTGTTGCGTTATTACCCGCAAGGTTTGGCCGGACATGCGAAGCGAAAATTATCGAGCGTCGTCGGCGGGTTCACAGGCAAACGCAGTGCTGTATGAGTAATCTCGCGGACAACACAAATGAGCGGCGCGCTCTGCATGATTCTCCACTGAATCCTAACTGCGCAAGTGAAGCGATGAAAATACTTTTAATCAACAAGGATTGCCAGATAGCCGGAACGGAAACTTTCATGGCCGCGCTCGCTTCGACGTTGCGCGAGGCGGGGCATCAATGCGAGTTCTTCTTTTTCGAGCGCGGCCCGATGGAAGAACATTTGCCGCACGGTTGTCCTGCGCATTTCGGTGATCTGGCGGATTGCATGAAGTTGATTGCTGCGCGCCGCTTCGACATCGCGCATATCAATAGCGGCGATTGGGGATACGGTCTTTCCGCCGTGCGCAACGCCGGAGTCCGGCTCGTCGTGACTTCTCACGGCTGGGTTGTGCCGAATTGGAATTCGAGCAACTGCGATGCGCTGGTGAGTTGTTCCGAGTGGCAAGCAGAAGAACAAAAGAACTTCACAGACTTGCCCGTTCATGTGGCGATGAACGGCATCGATGTTGATAAATTTGTTCCGGCGACGAACGCTTCGGCAACTGCACAGCCTGTTGTCGCATGGGTCGGGCGCGGCGCGGCGCTACGGCAAAAGAGAATAGATAAGCTGGCGGACATCGCTCTGAAACTTCATGCGGCGGGCGTGCGTTTGTGGATTGCCGATCCGCACGGGGCGAAAAAGGTTGCCGAAGTCGCGCCCGATGCGGCGCGCACGCTCGAGCCGCTCGCGGAGTTCTGGGACGTTGTGCCGATTGATCGAATGCCGGAGTTTTATCGACAGGTGGCTGTCAGCGGCGGCTGCGTCATCTCTACTGCCAGCTTTGAAGGCTTCGGTCTGGCGCTGGCGGAAGCTCAAGCCTGCGGTTGCCCTGTTATTAGTTCGGACGTGTGCGGCGCTAATGAAGTGGTCAGGCCGGAGCACGGCGGCGTGCTTTATTCTTTCGAGACAAAGCCGGAGCAACTTGCAAAGTTGGTGCTCGAAACGCTCGGCGATAAAGAAGGTATGAGGCGGCGCGGCGAAATCTCTGCGCAGCATGTCAGAGAACGATTCAGCTTGCAGCGTATGGCCGCAGATTACTTGCGCGTGTATGAAGAAGCGATGTCGAGACCATTGCGAGATTCGCAGACTATCAGCGCAAGAAGCATTAGGCAATTATTAGAGCCTGTGCTGCATTGGCACCGCTATGTCGAGCAGCGATGGATGGCGGGCAGTTTTCAGTACGATGCGTCGGAAAAGTTGGCGGCGGAAGGCGAATGGAATCTGGCGAGAGTCGCCGCGCAATGTGCTTTGACGACGTGTCCGACGCTTTACGCGAGACCCGCGCGGCTCGCACATCTTCTCAAAATTCTGCGGCATCCGAAGGCTCGCTTGAGCAATCGCGCCGCTTTGAAATAAAGCTTTTCGTCTTCGTTTGCAACTTCACAAACACAAAGAGCAAGCGAGCAAATCAACGTTCGCGCAAAAGCGAAAGTCTTTATAGAAATTACATTGACCACTATGACCGATTCGATAAACAGTTCTTTACCCGGCGCCAAAAAAAGTTTGCATTTGGGTTTGGGTTTGTGGCGCGTGAGAGCGCGCGTTGGCGCTTTCCGCACGCAGCTTTTGCGCGAAGGCGCGCTCAGCATGGCAATCGTCGCGCATGGACGGCGGCAAATGGAAAAGGCCGCTTTGCAACTGCCGACGATTGAGCCGAACACGGCGCTCGAGCCTTTGGAAATTCATTTTTTAAGCGGGCGAAATTTCTGGTATCAAACATGCTTCTGCGCGTATTCGATGGCGCGGCAAGCCGAAGACGCGCGCATACGTCCCGTTATCTACGACGACGGTTCTTTAAGCGAACAATATGCGCAGCGCATACGCAAAGTTTTCCCCGATGCGAGAATTATCGATGCGCGGGAAATCGAATCGCGGCTCGAAGAAAGTTTGCCGCAAAGCAAGTTTCCTTTTCTAAGGCAAACGCGCCAGCACTATTTTCATTTGCGCAAACTCACGGACGTACACGCAGGACTTCACGGCTGGAAATTGGTTCTCGATTCGGACATGCTGTTTTTCCGGCGTCCGACGTTTCTGCTGGAGTGGTTGAAATCTCCGCAACAACCTTGTTATGTGCTGGATGTCGAAACGGCCTACGGATACTCGAACGCCTTGATGAGTTCGCTTGTGAAAACAGAGATGCCGGAGCGCGTCAACGTCGGCGTCTGCGGATTAAAAAGCGAAGACATCGATTGGGAGAAGATAGAGTATTGGGCGAAGACTTTGACGGAAAAAGAAGGCTTGAGTTATCTGTTGGAACAGGGTTTGACGGCGATGTTTTTGGCAGACAAAAAAAGCGTCATCGGATCGCGCGAAGATTATTTGGTGTATCCATTGCGCGACGAAGTAGAAGTTTACCCGCGCAATGTTTTGCAGCACTACGTCGGCAAAGCCAAAGATTGGTACTTCCGTTTCGCTTGGAAGCACGTTCTTCGCGGCAACAATGATGAGCCGACGCTTTCTTGAATCGTCGAGACACAGATCGCACAAGGGAAAGCGAATCGAAGAAGCATCGCGTGCGGCGTTACAAAAGCGAAGGCAAAGTTTATCAATACTGATTTTTATCAACACTGTGGCGCAATTGCGAAAACACAAAGAAGCATTGGAAGGGAGCAAGATTGTATGAACGATAAGCCGGACATTTCGATTGTTATCAGCACATACAATCGTTGCGGACTTTTGCCGATTGCTCTGGACAGCGTGCTCGCGCAGCAAACTGACGAAGTGCGTTATGAACTCATCGTCGTTGACAACAATTCGACGGACGACACAAGAGGCGTTGTTGAATCTTACATCGGGCGCGGCGTCGCCAATCTGCGTTATGTGTTCGAGGGCAAGCAGGGCATCGCGCACGGGCGAAACGCCGGAATCGTGAACGCGCGCGCGCCCATCATCGCTTACACGGACGACGACGTGCATGTTGCGCCCGATTGGATCGCCAACATTAAACGGGCTTTCGACGAGCATCCGAAAGCTGATTTCGTCGGCGGCAAAGTTCTGGCGCGTTGGGAAAAAGAGCCGCCGCGTTGGTTGACGCGCGAGCAGTGGTCGCCGCTCGCCGTGCTCGATTACGGGAACGAATTGTTTTATGTAAATCTCGACAAGCAGCTTTGTTTGATTACGGCGAACGCCGCTTTTCGCCGCGAAGCTCTGGAGCGCGTCGGGCATTTCAACCCGCGCTTTCAGCCGCTCGGCGAAGACCACGAACTCGAATTGCGTATCTGGGAAGCAGGCGGGCAAGGTCTATACGATCCGCGCATCGTCGTTACCGCCGACGTGCAGGCGGAACGCATGACGAAAAAGTATCATCGCGCGTGGAACAAAAAGCACGGGCGTTTGTTTGCCAAACTGCGCTTGCCGGAAACGGAAGAATCAAAGGCCGGACGCTTCTTCGATGTTCCCGCGCATCTATACAAGCAAGCCGTCTTGGATGCCGCCGTCTGGCTCAAACACACTTTGCGCGGAGCACGCGACGAGGCTTTCAAAAACGAAACCCGACTTCATTTCTTCGCCGGATTTCTGAAAGAGCGCCGCCGCGAATTTCTCCACGCGGGCAACCAAAGCAGCGCGCGCGAAATAGCTTCTTTTTTACAATCGCTGGCGAGCACGAAAAATCGTCGCCGCGCGCCGAAAGAGATTAATTGATTATGTGCGGCATCGCAGGATTCGTCGAAGCGATTTAGGAATGTTTGGGCAGGCATCGATGTCGCGGCGAGAACAAACAAGGTTATCGAACTATTCAGATGATTATCAAAAAGGCTCACGAATTATTATCGCGCAACGTTCTGTTGCCCGCCTCGCGCCTGCAGCGAACAGCGCGTCGCGCGACGCGCCCGGTGATGATCGCCTTTCACGATGGGCTGCGCTTTCGTCGTGAGGCCGTCTCGTGGAGTCTCGACGAAAAGCGCGAATGGATGCTTCGTCGTCTGCGCTTTGTCGCGCGCCGCGCGGCACCTGAGACCGTTTACTACCGTGAACTTTTCGCGCGGATAGGATTTGACCCGAAAGCAGATTTTAGTTTTGCGGACTTCGCCGCATTGCCTGTGCTCGAACGCGCAGACGTACATCGCGCAGGCAACAGCCTTGTGTCCTGCGCCGTGCCGCCGCGTCAATTGCGAAGAGATTCGACGGGCGGCTCGACCGGAGCGCCGACGGAAATCTGGCTGGGGCCTGACGAAAGAGGCTGGGGAGAGAGCGGCATTGAATACTTCATGGCGCGCGCGGGCGTGCCTGCCGGAACAAGCGTCGGATATTTCTGGGGACACCATCTAGACCCGCTGGCGCGAAAAACCTTGCGCGAGCGCTACCACGATTTTGAATCCAACACGCGCTGGTTCGATTGCTTTCGTTTGTCGCCGAAAATTCTTGAAGCGTATCACCGCGAATTCGAGCGCTGGCGTCCCGCCTGCATTCTGGCTTACGCGAGCGCGCTCGGAAATCTTGCGGAATACATATTGGAACGCGGTTACAAGCCGAATTATCCATCCACTTGTTTTGTGACCGGCGCGGAAAAACTTTTGCCGAAGCATCGTGAAGCAATCGAAAAGGCTTTCGGGCGAACGGTGCATGAAAGGTACGGCAGCCGCGACGTGGGCGGTATCGGCTTTCAAGCCGAGCCGCGAAAAACGCTCGATTTTGAGATTGACTGGGCGAATATTTTCATTGAACCGGAGACGACTGAAAGAGATTCGGCGATTCTCGTAACGAAGCTTCACGCGGATGGAATGCCTATGCTGCGCTATCGCATCAATGATGTCGGGCGCTTCGGTGAAACATGCAGGCCGGGGCATCCCGCCTTCGCGCTCGGTGAAGTTTTAGGGCGCGACACGGCGCGCATCTGGCTGCGGGACGGGCGTTGGATTCACGGCATACAATTCCCGCACATGGTTAAGGATTATCCCGTGCGCGAATTCATGTTTCTGCAGCGCGCGGATTACTCCGTCGAACTCAAGATCGTTCCCAAAAACGGGTTTGGCGAAGCGAGCCGCAAAGAAATGCTTGCGACGGTCAGCGCGAATTTGCCGGGACTCGACGTAAGCCTCGTATTGGTTGAAGAAATACCGCGCACGAAAGCCAATAAGTGGCAGCCGGTGGTGAGTGAAGTCAAAGCACATTCGAGCTGATGATTATGAAGAACTTTAGTGCAGCGGAAAATTTCGACGCGCGTGTTGCCGCGATCAAAGTGCCGACACCCGTCGACGCGGACGTGTACGGCGACGCAAGCGAGATTGCACGCGCCGTTGACGGCGCGGCGCGCGCGCTTGGCTGGGCGAATGAGGAGCACGGAAGTTTCGGTAGGCTGATCCCGCCGGGCGCGCACGTGCTAATCAAGCCGAATCTCGTGCTGCATGAAAATCAAGGGCCTTGGGGCATGGAGCCGCTCGTTACGCACAAGTCTTTAATTCAAGCGAGCGTCGAAGCGGCGCTGCGCACGGGGGCGGCGGAAGTAATGGTCGGCGATGCTCCGCTTCAAGGCTGCGACTTCGAGAAGCTTCTGCGCGTCACGAAACTCGACGCATGGGCGGAAGATTTAATGAAGCGTGAACCCAGATTCAAAGGCATACGCGATTTTCGTCGCACTACTTGCGAGTTCATCGACGGCGTCAGAGTGGCGGCGGATAATTTGCAGAGTGAAGATTGTTTCGTTCTTTTCGATCTCGCCACCGAGAGCCTGTTGGAGCCGATCACGGATGAGCGCGAGAGTTTCCGCGTGACGTGTTACGACCCGCGCTTGATGGCGCAGACGCACAGGCCGGGACGCCATCGCTATCTCGTCGCGCGTGAAGTGATAGAGGCCGATGTCGTTATCAATCTGCCGAAATTGAAGACGCACATGAAGGCGGGCATTACCTGCGCGCTCAAGAATTTGATCGGCATCAACGGCAATAAGGAATTTCTGCCGCACCACAGAATCGGCGGCGCGGCGAGCGGCGGCGACTGCTATCCGGGGCGCAGTTCCGTCAAGCGCACGCTGGAATTTGTCGCAGACCGGCAGCACTCTGCGGACGTTTCGCCCGCGATGGGCAAACTCTGGCACAATGCCACGCGCGGTCTCAATCGCGTGCTGCATCTTTCGGGCGATCAATTGGGAATCGAAGGCGCATGGTCTGGCAACGACACGATCTGGCGCACTTGTCTAGACCTCAACCGCATTCTTTTGTACGGGCGCGCGGATGCGACTATGGGCGACGAGCCGCAGCGCCGCGTCGTTCATTTAGTCGATGCCGTTATCGCCGGTCAGGGCAACGGGCCGCTCACGCCTGAACCGCTTTCGCTCGGCTTGATTCTGGCCTCACAAAACGCCGCTGCAATGGATTGGATCGGCGCGCTTCTGCTCGGCTACGATCCGGCAACGATACCCATCTCGCGCGAAGCTTACAAACGCTTTCGCTGGCCTCTTGCTGCTACGAACATCGGCGACGTTTATCTTTTAGGAGATTTAGGCGAAGGGCGCTCCGATCAACTTCTAAACGCCAGCCAAACTCTCGTTACTTCGTATCCAATCGGCTGGCGCGATGCCGCTCTTGCCGCGCGCGCGAACGACGAAGCCGCGCAAGGCATAATTTGAAAGCTGCCGAAGACATCGTGAAACAAAAGGTTCTTCATTTAATAGATAGTTTTCATCAAGGCGGAACGGAGCGGCAAGCCGTTCAGCTCGTTCGCCTTTTGTCGGATAGCGGGCGCTACAACGTGCGCGTCGCGTGCCTTCATAAGGAAGGCATGTTGCGCGATGAAATCGAAAAATTCGGCTTGGGTGAAATACCCGAATACAGCTTGACGAGTTTTTACAATCGAAATATGTGGCGGCAGCTTCGACGCTTCGCGCGTTTCCTGCGCAAACAAGAAATAGACGTTGTGCATACGCACGATTTTTACACGAACATTTTCGGGATGGCGGGCGCGAAGCTTGCGGGAACAAAGGCGCGCATCGCTTCGCGTCGTGAAACAAACGGCGTGCGCACGCGTCCGCAAAAAATCGTCGAGCGCGCAGCTTATAAATTCGCTGGTGCGATCATCGCCAACGCCGAAGCGGTGCGCCGCCAATTGATTGTGGAGGGCGTGCCGGAGCGGAAAACGAAGGTGATTTACAACGGCTTAGATGTCTCTCGCGTCGCTCCGCAAGGAAATTTATCGCGCAATGAAATGCTTGCGAAATTAGATCTGCCGCGCGCCGGTGAAGAACAGCGCTTCGTCACGATTGTCGCCAATTTGCGGCTCGCTGTGAAGGATCATCCGATGTTCCTGCGCGCCGCGAAGCGTGTTTGTGAAAGCGTGCCGGAAGCAAACTTTCTGCTCGCCGGAGAAGGCGATCTGACAGGGAAGCTGCAAACGCTCGCCGCCGAATTAGGCTTAACGGGAAAAGCGTTTTTTCTGGGGCGTTGCGAGAACATCGCGGAGCTATTGGCTGTGTCCGACGTGTGCGTGTTGAGTTCAAAAGCGGAAGGCTTTTCAAATTCGATTCTTGAATACATGGCTGCTGCGCGCGCAGTTGTCGCAACCGATGTCGGCGGCGCGCGCGAAGCGATTGCGGAAAACGAAACGGGCTTTCTCGTTTCTTCGGGAGACGACGAAGCACTCGCCGCGCGCATTATTTTCTTGCTGCGCAACGCGGAACGAGCGCGTGAAATGGGCGAGCGCGGACGGCGCATTATCGAAGAAAAATTTTCGTGCGAAGCCCAACTCCGGCGCACAGAAGAAGTGTACGATCAATTGCTCGCCGCGACACACGCGCCAGCAAACGAAAGCCTTCAAGCGGCGCGGCGCGAAAGCTTATTGAAATAGCGAACGTTGAAACGAAAAACACGGGCACGGAAATAATCGAAACAAAAGTTAGCGGAACAGAAGTAATGAAACGCCGGACGAATTGAAGGATCGATGCCACGAATCGAAGCGAAAAGTGAATCGGCGACGGATCGCAACGCAGGCGGGAAACGCACGCGCGTGTTGATCGTCGCGGCGTCGCTCGACATTCTCGGCGGGCAGGCGGTGCAGGCAGCGCGTTTGCTCGAAAGCTTGCAGGCGGAAGCATCGCTCAATGTTTCGTTTCTGCCGATTAACCCGCGCTTGCCGGGATTTTTGAGCAAGCTCCAAAACATTAAATACGTTCGCACAGTCGTTACTTCGCTCGCCTACATCGCTTTGCTTTTGCGGCGCAGCCACAGCTTCGACGTGATACACGTTTACTCCGCTTCTTATTTTTCGTTTGTGCTTGCGCCGACGCCCGCCATTCTCATTGCGAAGCTCTACGGCAAAAAAGCGATTCTCAATTATCACAGCGGCGAAGCGGCGGATCACCTCGCGCGTTGGCGGCGCACGGCACTTCCTGTAATGCGCCTCGCGGATTGCATCGTCGTGCCTTCCCAGTATCTCGTCAAAGTTTTCGCAGAGTTCGGATTGCAGGCGCAGGCGATTTTCAACACAGTCGAGACGAACGATTTTCGCTTTCGTGAACGCTCTTTCCCGCGCCCCGTGTTTCTCGCCAATCGCAACCTCGAAGCGCTTTACAACGTCGCGCTCGTGTTGCGCGCGTTCCATCTTATTCAAGAGCGCTCTCCCGAGTCCCGCTTGATTGTGGCGGGCGACGGCAGCGAGCGCGCGCGACTCGAAGCTTTGGCAGCGGAATTGAATTTGCGCAATGTCGAATTTACGGGGCGCGTCAGTCCCGCGCAAATGCCCGCGCTGTACGATGCGGCGGACATTTACTTGAACGGCTCGGACATAGACAACATGCCGCTTTCGATTCTCGAAGCGTTCGCGGCGGGAGTTCCCGTCATCACGACGAACGCGGGCGGCATTCCTTACATCGTTGAGAACAACGAAACGGGTTTGCTCGTCGAGCGCGGCGACGCTGAAAAAATGGCAGCGTGCGCGATAAGGCTTTTGGAAGAAAACGGATTGGCGCAGCGATTGACGAAAGCGGCGCACGCGGAATGTCGTAAGTATAGTTGGGACACTGTGCGCGAAGAATGGCTGAAGCTTTATCATCAATTAAACGCGCGCGCGTCGAGCGTCTTATCAATCGAGCAAAACGAATTGCCGAAGGATGCGCAGATGGAGACGCGCGTATGAAGAGTTTCGAGAAATTGCGAAAGCTTCGCGGGCGCAGTTTCGATGAACTGCGCGTGCGAGCGATGCAGATGCTTCACACAAAGGCCGAGCGCTACGACTTGTCAAAGGCCGCGCGGTTGCCGAACGATGAAGAATTGTTCAAGCTCTTTCATGTGCCGCGCGCAAACAATGCGAGTGCTTCCGCTGCCGACTTGCTCAATTATTTTCGCGCGCGCACGTTGCCGAACTTCTTCGCTTCGTTCGCAGACAAGCAAGGGACTTTGCATGAATTGAATAATCGTTTCAGTGGAGAGGCGAAGGCGAAGGTGATCGAGCGCGCGAACAGAATTTGTGAAGGGCGTTTCGATTTACTCGGTTTGCCGGATGTAAGTTTCGGTGATCCGGTTGATTGGCAACTCGAACCCGTCTCCGGCAAAAAGGCTCCGCCCGAACATTGGAGCAAAATAGATTACTTGAACGCGGCAGTTGCGGGCGACAAAAAAATCACTTGGGAATTGAATCGGCTACAACATTTTCAAACGCTCGGACGCGCCTACTGGCATACGGGCGAAGAAATTTACGCGCAAACGTTCGCCGCTCATTCGGAGTCTTGGATGACTGCGAATCCGCCGAAGCTGGGAATTAATTGGGCGAGCAGTTTGGAAGTTTCCTTCCGTTTAATTTCATGGCTGTGGGCGCTGCATTTTTTCAAGGATTCAAGGCATCTTTCGCCAGCGTCGTTCGCGCGCATACTAAAATTTTTAATCGTCCACGCGCGCCATCTGGAAACGTATCTCTCGACTTATTTTAGCCCGAACACTCATTTGACGGGCGAAGCGCTGGGGCTTTATTACGCGGGCGCGCTTTTGCCGGAATGCGTCGAAGCATCGCGGTGGCGCGCAACGGGCGAACGCATCTTGCTCGCGGAACTTGACCAGCACGTTCTCGCGGACGGCGTTTATTTCGAGCAGTCGAGTTATTACCATCGCTACACGACGGATTTCTATTTGCATTTTTTACTGCTCGCGCGGGCAAACAATTTTTCGCAAGATGCGCGTGTGGAAAAAAAGTTGACGCAGCTTCTGGCTCATTTAATGTTTATCACGAAGCCTGACAATCACACGCCCTTTTATGGTGACGACGACGGCGGGCGGCTGGCGATGCTGGACGAACGCCGCGTTAATGATTTTCGCTCGACGCTTGCGACGGGCGCGGCTGTGCTTTATCGCGCGGATTACAAATTCGTTGCGGGAGACGCAACCGAAGAAACCTTGTGGCTCTTGGGCGCAAAAGGCTTGAAGGCTTTCGATGAACTCGAAGCACAAATGCCCGCGCGTGCATCCGTCGCCTTTGCGGACAGCGGGCATTACGTTATGCGCGACGGATGGACGACGGATGCGAACTATCTTTTGCTTGATTGCGGCGCACATGGTTCATTGAGTTACGGACACGCTCATGCCGATGCGCTCGGCTTCGAGCTTGTCGCGCGCGGGCGCACATTGCTGGTCGATCCCGGAACCTATACTTACACAGGCTCAATGGAAATGCGCGATCACTTTCGCCGCTCCGCCGCGCATAACACCTTGACCATTGACGGCGAATCGTCGTCCGTGCCGGGCGCGGGCGCATTCAAATGGGAAACGGCGGCGCAAGCGAAAACGAATCGTTGGACGAGCGAAAATCGTTTCGATTTGTTTGAAGGCACGCACGACGGATACACGCGCCTCGTACAGCCCGCAACGCATCTGCGCAAGCTGCTGTTTCTTAAAAACGATTACTGGATTATGCGCGACAGGATTGAAGGCGCGGGCGCGCATCGATGCGATTTGCATTTTCATTTCGCCGCCGACGCCGCGCCTGAAGTTGACGCGGACGCTGTTGCCAAAAAGACCGGCGATGCTATTGCTTTGCGCGAACGTCCCGTCGATGCTGCCGGTCTCGAACTGTTTGTGTTCGGCGACGGCGGCAAGTGGAGCGCGCGCGAAGACGATTGGGTTTCCGACGCTTACGGCGCGCGCGCGCCAAGCTTCGTTTATAGATACTCTGCGAACATTGAAGGCACGCAAGATTTCATTTCGTTTCTCGTTCCGCGCAGAGCACATGATAATCGCGTGCAGGCGCGCGAGATCGAAGCCGAAAACGGGCGCGCGTTTGAAGTGCGAAGCATTGAAGCAAGCGACAGCCAAGCACGCGCTGTTCAAGCACACGGCAATCAATCGAGCGACAACGATTCAGGCCGCAGCAAAACAGCAGCTTATGACGAAGTGTTAATCGGCGACGGTGAAATGATTTCTACGAAGCAGATTCGTTCCGATTTCCATTGGACGTGGGCGCGTTACCTTGACGGACAAAGCGTGCCGTGTGAAATAGTTTTAATCAACGGCTCGCACTTTGCTTTCGCGGACGAAGAGATTATCAACACGGCGGCGCATTTGAATTACTATGTCGGGCGACGTGCGGGCGACGAGTGGCATGTCGAAACGGATGCCGATGCAAAATCATTTGCTGCATTAACATCATTCGGCGCAAGCCGCTTGATTGTGAACGGTGAAATTATAAAAGCGGAATCACTGGCAAACAAAACCCGGCGCGAAGAATACGAAACGGCGTGAGCAGCGAAATAGAATTCGTCATGCGCCGTCGCTGAAGCAAGACGATTGGTGAATTTCTTATGTGTGGAATCAACGGAATAGCTTTCTCGAACCGCGCCGGGCGCAGCGTGGACGAAGCGGCGCTCGTGCGTATGCGCGACGTGCTGGCGCATCGCGGCCCCGACGATTACGGCGTTTTCAACGACGGCAAAATCGGTTTGGGGCATCGACGCTTGAGCATCGTCGATGTTGCGGCGGGACACCAGCCGATGCCGAACGAAGACGCATCCTTGCACATCGTTTTCAACGGCGAGATTTATAATCACGCGGATTTCCGTGAACGCTTGGAAGCGCGCGGGCATGTTTACCGCACGCATTGCGATACGGAAACGATTCTGCATCTTTACGAAGAAGAAGGAGCGCGCGCCGTCGAATCTTTGCGCGGCATGTTCGCCTTTGCGATTTGGGATGCGGCGAAAGGAGAACTCTTTATCGCGCGTGATCGGCTGGGCGTCAAACCGCTTTACTATTATCACGCGGACGACGGCTCTTTGTATTTCGCTTCGGAAATAAAATCAGTGCTGGCGGCGGGCTGCGTCAAGCCGCAAGTAAATTTTCCTGCGCTGCCGGATTATCTGGCGAATCACGGCACATCCGCCGAAGAAACTTTGTTCGCTGGAATAAAGCGTCTTTTGCCCGGACATACTTTGCGCTGGCAAATAAACGGGCGCATACGCATCGAAAAATATTGGGATGTATCGTTCGAGCGAAGCGATGAAGATGAAAACGATTCGCGCCGCTCCGACGCCGATTACATCGAGGAATGGACGCAGTTGTTTCGTGAGTCCGTGCGAATGCGTTTGATGGCGGACGTGCCGCTCGGCATGTTTCTTTCGGGCGGAATAGATTCTTCGGCCATCGCCGCCGTGATGAGCGAAATGGTTGACGAGCCGATTAAAACTTTTTCCGTCGCCTTCAAGGAACGCGAAGCCAACGAACTCGAATACGCGCGGCTCGTCGCGGAAAAATTCAAGACAGAACAGCACGAAGTCATCGTCAGCCCGGAAGATTTTTTCGCGGCGTTGCCGAAACTCGTCTGGCACGAAGACGAACCGCTCGCGCACCCCAGCAGCGTCGCGCTTTATTTTGTTTCGCGGCTCGCGGCGCAGCATGTCAAAGTAGTTTTGACGGGCGAGGGCAGCGACGAAATGATGGGCGGCTACGAGCGTTACCGCAAAACGATTCATAATCTCGCGCTCGGCAAACGCTATCATCAACTAACGCCGGAAGTTTTGCGCGCATCGCTGCAAAGCTCGATTGCTTCGTTGCCGCCCGGCTCGAAAATTCGTCAAAAATTATCGCGCACTTTTCTTTATCTACAGCCCGACATCGAAACGCTTTACTTCGATAACTTCGCGGTCTTCACGCGCCGTATGCAGCAGGAACTTTTGACCGACGACGCGAAGGAGCAGGCGGGCGCGATTGATCCTTACAAAGACATGCGGCGCTACTTTGAAACGCCGCATAATGGCTCGCTCCTTAACCGCATGTTGTACGCCGACACGAAAACTTATTTGCAAGAGCTTTTGATGAAGCAAGATCAAATGAGCATGGCGGCGTCGATTGAAAGCCGCGTGCCGTTTCTCGATCATAAATTAGTTGAGTACACCGCGCGGCTTCCCGAACGGATGAAGCTGCGGCACAAGTGGACGACGAAATACATTTTGCGCGAAAGCATGAAAAACGTTTTGCCGGAAGCAATCTTGTCGCGCAAGAAAATGGGCTTTCCCGTGCCGATTGGCGCATGGTTTCGCGGGCAGTATGCTTCCGTAATAGACGAATACGTTTTAAGCGAGCGCGCTTTGAGTCGCGGCATCTTTAATGAAAGTTTCGTGCGCTCTCTTGTCGAAAGGCATCAACAACACGGCGAGAATCACGCGGAGCGTTTGTGGTCGCTCGTCAACGTCGAAATGTGGCTGCGTCAATTCATGGACGGCGAAGCCGGTAATGTTTCAAGCGAAACAACACACGCGGAAATGATCGTTGGCGCGCCGCTGTAAACCGCTGCATATTCTTTGAAACGAACGAGAGTTGAATAGTTGAAGGAAACCCGAAGGAAAGCGCGAAGCATGGGAATCATCGGCGGAACAATCGGTTATAAGCTATTGCGGCAACTCAATCCCGGCGGGCAAACGGATCATTGCGACGGCAGTGCTTATCGAGAGCGCAGCAAAATGGAAGTGTTGTTCGGAACGAATGTGTGGAACGAAATAAAGGGAAAGATTGTTGTCGATTTCGGTTGCGGAACGGGCGCGCAGGCAATCGAACTCGCGCAACACGGAGCGGCGAAAGTTTATGGTCTTGACATACGAGAAAGCGTGCTGCGCGAAGCCAGACATGCAGCCGCGCAAGCAGCAGTTGAAGATCGTTGTTTCTTCGTCACGGAAGTTACAGAGCTTGCAGATGTCGTTGTGTCGCTCGATGCCTTTGAGCACTTCGCTGATCCGGCGGAAATCTTGAAGGTAATGCGCCGCCTTGTAAAAGATGACGGCTACGCGCTCATAGAGTTCGGCCCGACGTGGTATCACCCGCTCGGCGGACACCTCTTTTCAGTTTTCCCTTGGGCGCATCTTGTTTTCACTGAACAAGCTTTGATTCGCTGGCGCTCGGACTTTAAGACCGACGGCGCGACGCGCTTCCATGAAGTCGAAGGCGGCCTCAATCAAATGACGATTCGCCGCTTCGAGCAGCTTGTTGCCGACAGCGATTTCAAATTTGCCAGCTTCGAGGCGGTGCCGATTCGTAAATTGCAGCCCGTCGCCAATAAGTTGACGCGGGAATTTACTACCGCCATTGTGCGGTGCCGTTTGACGCCGCGCAAAAACTCATAGTCAAACTCTCTAGCGAATTAAAGGTATATCCAAGTGCGTATCCTCTGGCTTAAAACCGAATTGCTTCATCCTGTGGATAAGGGCGGAAAAATCCGCACATATCACATGCTGAAGGAACTGAAGCGCGCCGGTCACAAAGTCTCTTATTTGACTTTGGACGACGGCGCGGCGGCGAGCGATGCGCGCGAAAAGGCTGCGGAGTATTGCGATGAGTTAGTGGTGATTCCGCACAGCACGCGGCGCAAATTTTCCGCAGGATTCTATGCGGAACTCGCGGGCAATCTCGTTTCGCCTTTGCCGTACTTTATGAAAAAGTATGAATCGAAGGAGATGCGCGAGGAGATTGCGAAACGCACGGCGAATGATGCCTTCGATGTTTTGGTGTGCGACTTTTTGCAGCCGAGCTTGAACATGCCCGCAAACGTTTCCTGCGCGACGGTGCTTTTTCAACACAACGTCGAAGCGATGATCTGGAAGCGCCATTACGAAGTACAAACCAATCCCTTGAAGAAGGCTTACCTGCGCGGGCAATGGCTCAAGAGCGCGGCTTACGAAAAAGCTGCGTGCAAGCGTTTCGATGCGGTAATCGCCGTCTCCGTCGAAGACCGCGAAACGATGCGGCGTGAATACGGCGTCGAGCGGATTTGGGATGTGCCGACGGGAGTCGATACGGAATTTTTTCGCCCGGGCGGAAATGTTCAAAGCAAGCCGCACAATTTAGTGTTCACGGGTTCGATGGATTGGCTGCCGAACGAAGACGCGATTCAGTTTTTCACGAAGGAAATTTTTCCGCTCGTCAAGCAGCAAGTGCCGGACGCGACGCTGACAATCGTCGGGCGCAATCCGTATCAAAGTTTGATCGACTTGGGCAAACGCGATTCGTCAATCGTCGTCACGGGGCGCGTCGAAGATGTGCGTCCCTTTATGGAAGAAGCGGGAGCGTACATCGTTCCGATACGCATCGGCGGCGGCACGCGCTTGAAAATCTACGAAGCGATGGCGATGGAAAAGCCGATTGTTTCAACGACCATCGGCGCGGAAGGCTTGCCCGTTAAGAATGGCGAAGAATTAATTCTCGCCGATACGCCCGAAACATTCAGCGATGCTTTGGTGCGCGTGCTGACAAACGAAAACACCGCGCGGGAATTCGGCGCGCGCGCGGCGCGAGTTGTGAGAGAGCAATTCGGTTGGGACAAAGTGTCCGCGAGCTTTGCGGAGATTTGCGAGCGCGCGCGTGCGATTCACACGCGCGATGAAAAGGCGACGAGCGTGACGGAAAATGCGCGTGTCGCGGTGTAGATGAGTTGCTAAAAAATTCTATTTAACCCAAGTTGCTGGGTTCTATTGACATTAGTTCTTTTCAATTGCCACTAACTTTAGTTAGTGGATAGAAGCAGCAACACACAAGCGGCTTCAGCCGAATCTTTCAGAAAAGTAATTTGCCTTATAGCTTTAGCTAAAGCTGATAAGGATTAAAGCTGATTCTACATTCGGCTAAAGCCGACAACTTCAGTTTACTCGTTCCACTAGCTGAAGCTAGTGGCAATTTATGAATGGCAACACTGCCTACAACTTGGATTGTTTATTTAGTTCTTATGAAAAACAGAGGATTGAAGCGATGAAACTTAGCGTGTTCGGTTTAGGGTACGTCGGCTGCGTGTCGGCGGCGTGCTTTGCCAAAGAAGGCCATGAAGTAATCGGCGTCGATGTCAGCCAAACGAAAATAGACATCATCAACGCGGGCAAAAGTCCGATAGTCGAAGCTGGCATCAGCGAATTGACAAATGAAGTCGTCACGGCGAAACGTCTGCGCGCCACGACGAACGCAAGCGAGGCCGTGAATGATTCCGAAGTGTCGCTTGTCTGCGTCGGCACGCCGAGCAATGCGAACGGCAGTCTTAATTTGACTTACATTAAGCGCGTGTGTCAGGAAATCGGCGCGGCGCTCGAAGGCAAGCGCGAACGGCACACCGTCGTCATACGAAGCACGATGCTGCCGGGAACAATCGAGAGCGTAGTTATTCCGACGCTCGAAGTTTATTCAGGGAAAAAAGCGGGGCAGGATTTCGGCGTGTGCATCAACCCGGAATTTTTGCGCGAAGGCACGTCGATCAAAGATTTTTATGCGCCGCCGTTTACTTTAATCGGCGCGGACGAAGAAGAAGTGGCGATGAGCGTGCGCAGGCTGTACAGCAAAATCGACGCGCCGCTTTATGTCGTTCCCGTAAAGGCGGCGGAGTTGGTCAAGTATGCTTGCAACTGTTTTCACGGCTTGAAGGTGAGCTTCGCCAACGAAATCGGCAACATCGCGGCAGGCATGGGCATCGACAGCCATCAAGTCATGGAAGTGTTTTGCCAAGACACGAAGCTTAATCTTTCGCCGTATTATTTGAAGCCGGGATTCGCGTTCGGCGGTTCTTGCTTGCCGAAGGATTTGCGGGCGCTTTCATACAAAGCGAAGGAATTGGACGTTGACGCGCCGGTGCTCGCGGCTGTCTTGCAAAGCAATCAAAAACAGATAGAGCGCGCGCTCGATATGGTTTTGCGCACGGGGAAAAAGAAAATCGGCGTGCTCGGCTTCAGCTTCAAAGCAGGGACGGACGACTTGCGCGAGTCGCCGATGGTCACGCTTATCGAATCTTTAATCGGCAAGGGAATGCAGCTTGCGATTTATGACAGGGATGTTTCGCTCGCGCGTCTCGTCGGCGCAAACAAGGAATATATCGAGCGCGAGATACCGCACATTTCGCAGTTGATGCGCGAAAGCGTGGGGGAAGTGCTCGAACACGCGGACGTGATTGTGATCGGCAACAAGGCGGCGGAATTCAAGGAAATCGAAGGGCAGTTGCGAGAGGGCCAAACGGTGATTGATCTGGTGCGTTTGTTCGACGGCAAAACGAGCGACGGCAAAACGTATCAAGGTATTTGCTGGTAAAATCCATCAAACGAATTATCGTCAATGCGTCGTAGAGCGCGCGGCAAAAGAGTAAACACTTGTTGTCCTTCAAAGCAAAGCGCCAATTGTTTCTCGTCGCTTTGCTTTTTCTTTTGTGGCCGCTCATCGCTTGGAGCGCGGCGCGCTTTCTGGTCGTCAAAGGGGAAACTCCCGAACACGCGGATGCGATTGTCGTGCTCGGCGGCTCATCGACTTACGTTGAGCGAACGCATCATGCGGCGCAACTTTTCCGAGCGGGGCGCGCCGCGAAAATCGTTTTGACGAACGACGATCTGCGAAGCGGCTGGTCGAGCGCAGAGCAGCGCAATCCTTTGTTTGTCGAACTCGCCGTGCGGGAATTGCGGAGCGCGGGCGTGCCTGCGGAGAAAATAGAAACTCTGCCGCAAGTTGTGGCAAGCACGCACGACGAAGCTTTGCTGCTGCGCCGCTATCTGGAAGCGAACAAACTGCGTTCTTTGATTGTCGTGACTTCAGCGTATCATTCGCGTCGTGCGCTGTGGACGTTCCGGCACGCCTTCGATGAAAGCGATATAATAATCGGAATTGATGCGGCGACGGCGGGAACGAATGATGCGCAATCGCCGTCGGCGTGGAGTTGGTGGTTGACATGGCACGGCTGGCGAGCTGTTGCGCTAGAATATCCGAAGCTCGTTTATTATCGATTGCGTTACGGTTGAAAAAGCGCAGGATGTTTTCGATGCGCGAAAAATTTGATTGTTGATCTGAAAGAGTTAATCAAGAGAGTCGCCGTAAAATCCGATGCGATGGTGGAGAAGGCAAATGAATCTTCGTTTGGGCGCGCGTCCCCTTGTGCTGGCGTCAATCGGGCTTGTGCTCGTCGCATGTCTTCTCGCCGTGTTTGCGCAACAGCAGCAGCGACGCAGGCGTGTTAGCATGGGTGGAACAGCGGCGACGCGCGTTGTTACAAACACGACGCGCGCAGGGATTACTACGGTTAAGGCGGGCGGCGATTTTCAAAGAGCCTTAAATGATGCGCGCGCGGGCGACACGATTTTGCTCGAAGCGGGCGCGGAGTTCGTCGGGAGTTTTACGCTGCCTTACAAAACAGGCGACGCTTACATCACCGTTCGTTCATCAGCCGTTGATGAAAAATTGCCGCCGCCGAATGAACGCATCACGCCCGCTTACGCCGCCTCGATGCCGAAAATCGTTTCGCCGGGACAAGGCTTGTCCGCGCTTGCCACCGAAAAGAGAGCGCATCACTTTCGCTTCATCGGCATCGAGTTCAAACCGCAGAACGCGGACGCTATGGTTTACGATTTAGTGCGGCTCGGCGACGGAAGCTCCACGCAAAATTCCCTTGACCAAGTGCCGCATCACTTGATTTTAGATCGCTGCTACATTCACGGCATCGCGGGCGCATATCTTAAACGCGGCGTCGCCTTGAACAGCGCCGAAACGCAAATTATCAATTCCTACATCTCCGATTGCAAAGCCAAAGGACAAGACGCGCAGGCCATCATGGGCTGGAACGGCCCCGGCCCGTTTCGCATCGTCAATAATTATCTCGAAGGCTCCGGCGAAAACATTTTGTTCGGCGGCGCGGATGCGACGATCCCGAACCTCGTGCCGTCGGATATAGAAATACGCGGCAACGTGCTGACGAAGCCTTTGGCGTGGCGCGGCGTATGGACGGTTAAAAATTTGTTTGAATTAAAGAACGCGCGCCGTGTCCTTGTCGAAGGCAATTTAATGGAGTACGCATGGCGCGACGGGCAGGACGGAACGGCTGTGCTGTTCACTGTGCGCAACCAAGATGGCACAGCGCCGTGGAGCGTCGTTGAAGACGTGCAGTTTGTGAACAACCTCGTGCGCCATGCCGGAGCGGGCATTAATATTCTCGGCCGCGACAATAATCATCCGAGCGGGCAAACGAGAAACATCACGATTAAGAATAATTTGTTTGAGGATATTAACGGCGGCGCATGGAGCGGCAGCGGCAACTTTCTCGTCATCACCGAAGCAGCCAAGATAAGCATCGAGCACAATACGATTTTGCAAACCGGCAACATCACGGCGGCTTACGGACAGCCGACGACCGCCTTTGTTTTTCGCAACAATATCGTCGCGCACAACGCCTATGGATTTCACGGCGACGGACGCGCTCCGGGCGCTGATTCGTTGGACAATTTCTTTCCCGGCAGCATCGTCATCAATAACGCGATCATCGGCGGTGATGCGAGCCAAATTAAAGGACGGAACATGTTTCCCGTCTCGCTCAAGCAATTAAAGTTTGTCGATTTGGAAAAACGCGATTATCGTTTGCGCCCCGACAGCCCCGCCAAAAAAGCCGCTTCGGATGGCGCTGACATCGGCGCAACTCCGAATGCACGCGCCGCCATTGACGGTATCAGATAACGTAAGAGCTAACACCATTGCTGAAGAAATTTGAAGGCGAGCGGGTAATCCTCCCGTCAACGTAAAACTTTGCACTAACGGAGGTTTTGTATGCCGCACACTCGACAGCATGACGCTTCATCTGCCTTTACCAACAGCTCTTTTATTATCTTTGTCCTGATTATTTATTTGTATATAGCGTTGCGTTTATGGCATCTCGGCGCTTATGGGCTGTGGCTCGATGAAGTCTTTAGCGTCAATGTGGCGCGGCTTGGTTGGCGGGAAATTATCCCTTTCGTCGCGCAGGACATAGTTCATCCACCCTTATTCTATTTACTGCTGAAAATCTGGATTGGCATTGGCGGAGAGACTTTGTTTTGGCTGAGATTGCTTCCGGCTTTGACGGCCATTGCCGCAATCGTTCCTTTGTTCTTACTCTGCCGTGATCTGCGATTGACCGCCGTCGAGATAAATACGGCGTTACTGCTGATTGCCGTGAACAGCTACCTTGTTTATTACGCACAAGAGTTGCGTATGTACAGCTTGTTACTGTTTTTTACTCTTACTTCCATGTGGCTGTTCGTTCGGCTTATTAACCGTGAAGATAATTCAAAAAAACTTTTATACGCCTTGTTTATCGTAAACACACTGCTTATCTATACGCAATACTTCGGCTGGTTTGTGGTCGCAGTGCAATTCATCTATGTCTTTCTCTGGAAACGCCGAAGACTCTTTTCATTTGCAATAATCGGCGTCGCTTCGGCTGTTTGTTTTGCTCCATGGGTCTATCTGGTAAGCCGTGCCGTAGCCGAAAAGCGCGGCTTGAGCGCAAATCTCGGCTGGCTACAAAGGCCGCGCTTGTCTGATTTAATCTGGTACTACGCGACCTTACACGGCACAATCGATGTGCGCCGAACCACCGTCTTGAGTTTGGTCATCTTCGGCTGTCCTTTGCTGTTGTGGTCTTGGCGCGTACTGAAGGCGAGAAGTGAAGAAAGTAAAGCGCACGGAACGGCTTTCCGGTTGCTTATTCTTTTTTCGTTCGTGCCCGTTATCTTCGTTTTTACTGTTAGCCGGATACTACCGCAATCAATCTGGGGCGAGCGGTATTTGATTATTGCCGCTGTGCCGTATTTGATTCTAGTGGCTGTGGCCGCCTGCCGATGGCCTAGTGCGCAGGGGCGAGTTATTGTTACTTCTCTTATTATTATCTGGGCGGCAGCGTCGAATCTGTATGCGCTGACGCGCGATAATAGAAAGCTTCATTGGGATAGGCTGATACATACACTGATGCAGGTCGAACCTACTCGTGCAAGCGGCGTTAAAGTTTATACTTTCGAGGAGTTCGCGGCTTCTCCGCTACGGTATTCTCTGGAATCTTTGGGTGAGCGAAGGTTTGACGTTGCAGTTATTAAAGACGTTATAGCAGTTCTCGGTTGAGTGCGTAGAAACGATTAGAGTAAGCTTACAGACGATGAAAGCCTATTCCTTAGATTTACGACAACGAGTGCTCGAAGCCGCGCTGAACCAAGAACACACCATTGCTGGAGTAGCTGAAGTGTTCGGCGTCGGCACAACCTTCGTCAACAAGATGTTGCGCCTGCACCGCGAAGGTGCAGACTTAACGCCGCGACCACACGGCGGCGGGCAGAAGGCGCGCTTGTCAGCCGCACATCATA
>JAABUK010000644.1_pt1 | contig 71568 bp, 61 predicted proteins | sample 5559141 | NCBI WGS metagenome assembly JAABUK01 (sample SAMN10711869, study PRJNA513367) | rock metagenome | isolation source: Antarctica rocks | place: Antarctica: Victoria Land, Pudding Butte nord | collected 2016-01-03 | reverse complement strand
GGGGGCGTTGTCGATCGTGTCAAAGGAGCGAAAGGTGTTCTTCGGGTTGTGCTTCGACAGCACCTTCGTGATCGCCGCCGTCAATGTTGTCTTGCCGTGATCAATGTGACCAATCGTGCCTATGTTCGCGTGCGGTTTGGACCGATCAAACTTTTCCTTGCCCATGATGACTCCTTCTCCTGATTTGCCGGTTGGCGGCGGTGTCAAGCAACTCTGTTATGGGTGTGTCGCGCGATCGTGACAGGCGGGAACGACGGCGGCTTCAGTAGTACGCGTAGAGCTTGAAGAAGCGATCGCGGAGATCGGGGGCGACCTGTTCGAGGGAGGCCAGGTAGAGCTCGCGGATCTGCCCCTGATCGCTGGCGGAGAGCCGGTGGTAGCTGGCGGCGGTCGAGGCTCCGAGGAGGCCTTTGCCGAGTACAGCTTCGAAATCGCGGACGCGCATGGAGGAGCGGCCGAGCGAGTTGAGGAACTCGCTGACGCGCGGCGCGGAGAGGGCGGCAGTGACGGCGTCGCGAACGGCGGTAAAGGTATCGGGGTCCCCGATGGGGATCGCTGCCTGCTGATAGGTGGTGCCCAACGATGACTCCTTGCCGGGCGGATCGAGGTTGCCGGGCGGGACTTAGAAGACTTTGGAGCGGGAGACGGGAATCGGACCCGCGACCAACAGCTTGGAAGGCTGTGACTCTACCACTGAGTTACTCCCGCTGAGTGCAGCTTCCAGCTTTTAGCTGAAGCTTTGCTGCGCCAGACGCTAGCTGATTGCCAAGGGGGCTAAAAGCTAAGATCTGGGATTGTGGAGCTGACGGAGAGGCTTGAACTCTCGACCTCTCCCTTACCAAGGGAGTGCTCTACCACTGAGCTACGCCAGCGCGTGACATGGAACTTCTCTATCCTATCGCGAACGCATGTACGCGAGCACGATGCGGAAGGCAAAAAAGCCGAGCAGGATGAAGGCCAGGGTGCGGTACCGGCCGGGGTCCATGGTGACGAGCGAAAGGATGCCGAGGAGAGCGAGGATGGCGAACGCGATGACGAGGCGTCCGCTGCCGGCCGGGCTGAGATCCATACCACCTCTGACGGCACCTACAACAACGACACTGCAAACGACACCTGCTACTAACGATGCTGCGATGATGCGGATGCGTGCTTTTGGGAAGGGTGGTGCACAGGGGAGGATTCGAACCTCCGTAGTTCCAAAGAACGGCAGATTTACAGTCTGCTGCCATTAACCGCTCGGCCACCTGTGCCCATGCCGCTCGGAGACTTTGGATCTTGGGACTCCGGCAGGGTCCACTGAGAGCGCGGCTTATCCGCGAGGTGCGGGAGGTGCCGGGATGCCCTGGGCGGGTGGTCGGAGGCCGACGATCGAGGTCGCCAGGCGGTGCAACAACTACCTCTATGCGAAGCTTCAACAACTGCGGTGATGCGAGGGCTGATGGAACTGGAGCTGACGAAGGGATTTGAACCCCCGACCCTCTGATTACAAATCAGATGCTCTACCAGCTGAGCTACGCCAGCCCGATCCGTGCGCCGCTGAAGCACGTTTGGAGGCTCTTTGCGGGCCTCCGCGGAGAACAGCGGCAGGACCAAAGTTAGCACAGGCAAAGGGCCGAGGCAATCGCTGCGGGCGCCTTCGGCCACGTTCGGATGGCGGGGATGACAGCCTTCCGGGGGGGCGCGCCTGGGGTCAGGATGGGTGCCGGCATTGCGGTGGGGCGCGGCACGGAGTAGAACGACAGAACGATGCATCGACGGACGCTCTACTCCCTGATTGCTGTTCTGGTACTGCTGGCTTTGCTTGGAGGTGCGCTGTATCTGCGGAGGGTGGCTCCGCCGGAGGTGGCGCGGCTTTTGCCGGAGTCGGACGGGATGGTGTATGTCAGCGTGCAGCCGCTGCGGCTGGCGACCCACTTTGACCGGAGCCCGGTGACGCACAGCCCGGAGTACCAGAGGTTTATGGATGCGACGGGGATTGTTCCCGAGCGGGACCTGGACGCGGTGGCGTTTGCGCTGCACCGGATGGACGATCCGAACGGGCCGAATGGGCCGGTGGGCTACTCGGAGGTGTTCGAGGGCCACTTTGACGGAGGCCGGCTGGCGCGGTATCTCGGGTCGGTCGCGAGTGGGCGGGAGCAGTATGCGGGGCACGAGATCTTCATGGTTCCGGTGGAGGGGGAGGCTGGAAAGTCGGGGCGGCAGCTGCGGGTGACGCAGCTGGGTTACGACACGATTGCAGCCTCCAACATGCCGACGGCGGAGCAGATTCATTCGATCCTCGACCGGCACCGGTCGGCGGCCTCGCCGTTTGGCGGGTCGTCGCTGCTGAGTGCGCGGTACAGGGATGTTCCGCTGCTGTCGAGCGTATGGGGGATCGGGCATGTGGGGCTCCCCTTCTCGGAGCGCGGGCGCATCCAGATCTTCGGCCTGGAGCTGCCGCTGGCGGAGGATACGACCTTTGTAGCCAGCGTGCGCTACGTCGGATCGATTCACCTGCGGGTGGAGGAGATTGCGCCGAGCGAGGCCGAGGCAACAAAGACGACGCAGACGCTGGGGCTGCTGCTGGGGGCGATGCGAGCGCTTGAGGGTTTGCGGCAGGGGCCGGTGGAGGATGCAGAGTTGAAGCGCGCGCTGGACTCGCTGAAGGTGGAGCAGCGCCGCGACCGGGCGGTGGTGACGGCGACGATTCCTCTGGAACTGGCGAAGCGGATGAGCGGGACCGATCAGATTTCACAGCGCTAGAGGAAACTCAGATCTGCTGCGGGACGTCGAATCCTTATCTCCACCTTGCAACAATCGATGAGTAAGCTGGTGAGTGAGCTTGATTTGGGGGGGAAATCTTTCCCTGGACCAGGGTGCAAGGGCAAGGGAGATCCTAGGGGATGCTGATGATTGGAAATGAGAGATTTTGGACGGGCGTGCCGGCGGCTTTGCTGACGACCGGAGCGCTGACTGGTGCGTTGTTGGGAGCTGGTGGGGTGGCCATCGCACAGAAGCCGCAGGCGACGATTACAGGCCAGGCAGCCTTTACGGACTACACGCAGGAGAGGCCCGGTGTGCGGCGCAAGTTGACGGTGGCGGACCTGCCGGAGCCGAAGCAGGACGAGTCTGTAGACAACGGAGCTTCGCTAGTGGGGCGGCCCGAGGGAGCGTGGCCGCAGGCTCCGGCGGGCTTCAAGGTAGAGATGTATGCGGACGGCTTTCGGGAGCCGCGGCTGATCCGGACGGCGCCGAACGGCGACCTGTTCCTGGCCGACAGCAAGGCGGGAATGGTGCGGGTTTTACGCGGTGTCGGGGCGGATGGAAAGGTGCAGACCAGCGAGACCTTTGCGAGCGGCCTGGACCATCCGTTCGGGATCAACTTCTATCCGGCAGCGAATCCGCAGTGGGTTTACGTGGCGAATACGACGTCGGTGGTGCGGTTCGCCTACAAGGCGGGCGATTTGAAGGCGACGGGCGCGGCGGAGACGATCGTTCCGGTGCTGCCGGGCTATGCGCAGCTGCGCGGGGGCGGGCACTGGACACGGGACGTGGTCTTTTCGAAGGATGGCCGGCAGATGCTGGTCTCGGTGGGATCGGGCTCGAACGTAGACGAGATCGACAATAATCCGAAGGAGTTCCATCGCGCGGACGTGCTGGAGTACACCCCTGACGGCAAGTTCGTGAAGGTGTATGCGAGCGGCATACGGAACTGTGTTGGAGAGGCGATCAACCCGATTACCGGGATGCTGTGGTGCTCGACCAACGAGCGCGACAACCTGGGCAACAACCTGGTTCCGGACTACATCACGAGCGTGAAGGAGGACGGATTTTATGGCTGGCCGTGGTGGTATATGGGCGGACACCAGGATCCGCGGCACGTGGGCAAGCACCCGGAGCTGAAGGACAAAGTGCTGACTCCGGATGTGATTGTGCAGCCGCACATGGCCTCGCTGCAGGTGGAGTTTTACAACGGAGATGCGTTTCCGGCGGACTACAAAGGTGACGCGTTTGCGGCCGAGCATGGATCGTGGAACAAGAAGAACCGGGTCGGGTACGAGGTGATTCGGGTCCCCATGAAGAACGGCCGGGCGACGGGCGAGTACGAGGATTTTCTGACCGGGTTTGTGACGCCGGAGGGAAATGTCTGGGGACGGCCGGTGGGCGTGGCCGTGGCGAAGGACGGATCGCTGTTTGTGACGGATGATGGGACGAAGACGGTCTGGCACGTGACCTATGTCGGGAACAAGGCTGATGTCGGGAACAAGGCCGAACTCGGGGCTTCGGAGAAGCGATAGAGCCGGTTGCAGGTCAGGGAGCAAGGGTCCGGGGCGTTTCTGCCGCCGGGCCTTTTCTTTTTCTGCGAAGATCGGATGGGTGGACGGCGATGGCTGTCCGGAGGAGAGGTCATGATCAACAAAACGTTGCTATCGTGTGCGGGCCTGGCACTGACGCTCACTGCTTTTGCCCAGGAGCGAAAGATTGAGCGCGCAGCCCTGCCGCCGGCCGTGGCCAGGACGGTGGACGAGGTGACAAGAGGATCCGAGATCAAGGGCTTCGCCACCGAGCGGGAGCATGGGAGCAGGGTCTACGAGATCGAGACCATCGCTAATGGGCATACGCGAGACATCACGATCGCGGAGGATGGGACGTTGAAGGAGGTAGAGGAGGAGGTTGGGCTGGACGCTTTGCCCGCTGGCGTGAGGAAGGGGCTGGAGACGAAGGCTGGGGGAGCGAAGATCACCAAGGTTGAGTCGCTTACGAAGAACGGGAGGCTGGTGGCGTACGAGGCTGCCACGCTACGCGGGTCCAGGAAGGGTGAGGTCCAGGTGGGGCCGGATGGGGGAGCGCTGAAGCACACGGAATAAGCGGACGGGACTGGCGAGGGGACCGACTGCTCGTGGTCAGCCCGTGGGCGCTAAGAGGCTGGTGCGCCGGCGCCGCCCAGACCGGCGAGCGTGGTGCGCAGGTATCGGTGCGGGTTCACGGAGGCGTCGTGAACCTTGACCTCGTAATGGACGTGGTTTCCGGTGGTCCGTCCGCTGTGGCCGACGTAGCCGATGATCTGGCCGCGGAAGACGGTCTGGCCGGCGAGGACGTTGAAGCCGGACATGTGACCGTAGAGCGTCTTAAGGCCGTGGCCATGATCGAGCACGACCTCGCGGCCGTATCCGTTGACGATCTCGGCTGAGAAGACGATGCCATCGGCGGTGGCGCGGATGGGCGTGCCAAAAGGGGCGGAGATGTCGACACCCTTGTGAAACTCGCCCTCGCCGGTGCCGAGGACGGGATCTTCGCGCTGGCCGAAGCCGGAGGTGACTGGACCCATAACCGGCCAGAGGGTGGGAGCGAGGGACGCGTCGAAGGTGCTTCCGAGACCGGGGATGCGGGTGAGGCTGGTGCCGCCGTCGATGGCGGTGACGACGGGCGAGGTAGGCAGGAAGCGGGTCGCGTGACCGTTCATCGCGGTTGTGCGAAGGGTGTAGAAGGCGTCGATCGACTTGTAGTAGGCGTCATTCGAGAAGCTGGCGGGGTCGGCGGCAAGGGGAGCACCCGTGACGACGGCGGCCTTTGCGGCCTCCTGGCGCCCGGCGGTGCGACCCGTGGAACGGACAGCGGGAAGGGCGAACTTGTGCGCGGTGAAGCCGTAGAGGGCGGAGACCTCGGTTGCGAGCGAACCCAGGCTGGCAGCCTGCACGTCGCGTTCGTGCGCTGATTTTTCGAGGTGCGCGTAGTCCTTTTGCAGATCGTTGTGATCCTGGCGGAGCTGGTTGAAGCGCGCGGTCTTGATCAGCATGCGCGAGTAGGAGCCGGCGAGACCCGTGATGGTGAACAGGCCGATGATGGCGGCGCCGAAGAATGCGTAGGCGTAGTGGAGGGGGATCGGCAGCTTGTGGAGGGTGCCATCCGCGTCGCGGCTGACGAACAGGATGTAATGACGCTTCTTACCGATCAAACGACGACCTTTTGCCCGGGATTCACCGCCTGTGAGACGGCACGGAAGGAAGAGCGGAGATCGGCACGGTACGGTCTGCTGAGTCTCATCTGGATGCGTCGTTCCCTCTTGGGCTTCGAGGATGAGTTTAACAAAGCTGTGGCCTGAGCGCAAACCTCCGTGTGTTGAGAGACATACGACTTAGGGGGGAGGCAGGTGGTTGGTGGTCGGGTGGGGTATGCTGTCGGGACCTATGGGGAGACGCTCGGGAGGGATGTCGGAGCTAGAGCTTATTGCGCAGATACGAAAGGGGTTCGCGCGGCCGGGTGGGAGCCGAGTGGAGCTCGGGATCGGGGACGATTGCGCAATTTTGCGTGTGGACGGGGAGATGGTGGTGACGACGGACCTGCTGCTGGAGGGGAGGCATTTCCGGCGGGATTTGCACTCTCCTGACTCGGTAGGGCACAGATGTATCGCGCGTGGTTTGAGTGACATAGCGGCGATGGGGGCGGATCCGGTGGCGGCCTTTTTGTCGCTCGGCCTGCCTGCGAAGACTATGAAAAATAGTGCGGAACGGCGGTGGTTAGCGCGGTTTCTGGATGGTCTTCGGTGGTTGGCCGATGCTTCGGGCGTGGTGCTGGCGGGCGGGGATACGGGCGAGGTTGCCGGGGTGGAGATGGTAGCGGATATTGTGCTGATCGGGCGGGCTCCGGCGGGGACGGCGCTGCGGCGGTCGGGGGCGCGGGCCGGTGATGGAATTTACGTGACGGGGGCACTGGGGGGAGCGGCGGCGGAGCTGGAGGCGATGCTGGCCGGACGAGGGCGGCGGGTGCGGCGCAAGGGCGTTGCAGGCGCGCAGCCGCAGAGCTATCCGGAGCCGCGGCTGAAGGTGGGGGCGAAGCTGCGGAGGTTGGGGCTGGCGACCTCGTGCATGGATCTGAGCGATGGTTTGTCGACCGATCTCCGACACCTGTGCGAGGCGTCGGGGGCGGCGGCGGAGGTCTGGGCGGAGCGGCTGCCGGTGCATCCGCTGGCGGCGAGCTTGGGAGGGGAGCGGGCGTTGCGATTGGCGCTGGATGGGGGGGAGGATTATGAGCTGCTGTTTACGGCGGGGGCCGGGGTGCGGGTGCCGGGGCGGGTGGGGGGCGTGGGGGTGACGCGGATCGGGAAGATGGTGGCTTGGAGGAAGGGGCGGCCGATGGTGGTGTTGGTGGAGGGGGATGGGTCGCGGGGGGAGTTGAAGGCGGGTGGGTGGGAGCATTTTCGGGCGTGAGTGGGTTTGACTGGGGTGGGAAATACGGGGGTGACCGTGCGGAGTTGAAAAGCAGGTCCTCTGTTGCGCGAAGGATGACAAGCCTTGGTGGGGGTGACTGCTTGGAGCCTCGGGTCGGGAGGATGGGCGTTCTGTTCTAATCAGGTCGGGCGGGCTGGGCAGAGGTGGGCTGGGGGAGAGGTTGGGATGCGGGAGACGACGCGGATTGTGCGGGCGATGTTGACGCCGGCGGTTGGGGGTGAGGCGATGCATGCGGGGCCAGTGTTTGCGGCGCCGTTTCATGTGCCGGGCGATCCGGCGGGGGCGGCGTACAGCTATGGGCGGTCGCATAATCCGACGTGGACGGCGCTGGAACGGGCGCTGGGAATGATGGAGTCGGGCGAGGGATACACGGCGCGGGCGCTGGTGTTCGGATCGGGGATAGCGGCGGTGGCGGCGGTGTTTGGCGCGGTTCTGCGGCCGGGGGACGTGGTGGTGCTGCCCTCGCATGCGTACTTCACGGCGCGGCTGCTGGTGGACGAGTACTTCGCGAAGATGGGGGTGGAGGTGCGGTCGGCGCCGACGGCGGGCGGGGCGCAGGGGGATCTGCTGGAGGGGGCGCGGCTGCTGTGGCTCGAGACGCCGAGCAACCCGGGGATGGAGATCTGCGATGTGCGGGCGATGTGCGACCGGGCGCACCGGGCGGGGTGCCTGGTGGCCTGCGACAACACGACGGCGACGCCGCTGGGGCAGAGGGTGCTGGAGCTGGGGGCGGATTTTTCGGTGGTGTCGGATACGAAGTTGGTGACGGGGCATGGGGATCTGCTGCTGGGGCATGTGGCTGTGAAGGCGAGGGAAGAGGGGGTGGCGGAGAGGGCGTTGGCGGGTGGAGGAGAGGGGGCGGCGAGTGGGGATTTGGGAACAGCGGGCGGAGATCCGAGCAGGGCGGGTGGGGGAGGAACGGGTGGGGATGGAGTGGATCTGTGGGCGGGGTTGGAGCGATGGCGGACTTTGACGGGGAGCATAGCGGGGCCGATGGAGGCCTGGCTGGCGGGGCGGTCGTTGGCGACGCTGCCGCTGCGGATGGAGCGTAGCTGCGAGAATGCGATGCGGATCGCGGAGTTTTTGCGGGGGCGGGCGGAGGTGGAGCGGGTGCTGTATCCGGGGCTGCCGGATCATCCGGGGCACGAGATTGCGCGGCGGCAGATGCGGTTCTTCGGGCCGGTGGTGAGCTTTGTGCTGCGGAATGGGGCCGCGGCGGAGCGGTTTCTAGAGGCGGCCGAGCTGGTGACCAATGCGACCAGCTTTGGCGGGGTGACTACGACGGCAGAGCGGCGGGCGCGGTGGGGGCACGACGCGGTGGAGGAGGGTTTTATTAGGTTGAGCGCGGGTTGTGAGGATGGGGACGATCTGCTCGAGGACATTGGGCGGGCGCTGGAGGCGTGAGGCGGGCGTTGAAGGTATAGGGCGGGCGCTGGGGCCGAGGGGTGACCGTAGGGATCCAGGGCGAGAGCGTGGTCTCCAAAGCTGGGCGCTGCTTCCCTGCCCTATCCGTCGATTTGACCCTTGAGTCCAGTCCAGACTCTATTCTTGCTGGAGAGATTCTTCCCAGAGAGGGTCGGGCCTGAGATGGGACTTCAGATTGGTCAGGTATCGCGGCGGACGGGGCTCAGTGTGGATACGATCCGGTTCTACGAGAGGCGGGCGCTGCTGCCGGTTCCGCTGCGTACGGCGGCGGGATACCGGATGTATGCCGCGGGCGATATCGAGAGGCTGCAGTTCATCGGGCGTGCGCAGGACCTGGGGTTCTCGCTGGGGGAGATCCGGGAGCTGCTGCTGATTGAGAGTGGGGACGAGCCGAAGTGCCCTCACATACGCGAGGTGATCACGGCGAAGCTTGAGCATGTCGCGGAGAAGATGGCGCAGCTGCACGGCTTGCAGGAGCGGCTGGAGATGGCCCAGGGGAGGTGCGATGAAGCGCTGGGTGGCGCCTGCGGTCCGGAATGCCCGGTCCTGAAACAGCTTAGTCCGGAGGTCGATCCATGAAGCAGGGTGTCGAGGTCGAGGTCTTCTATTTCGAGGGATGTCCGAATCACGGGGCGGCGGTGGAACAGGTGTGGCAGGCGTTGCTCGCGGAGGCTATGACGGGGTCGCCGATCCGAGAGATCGAGGTCCGCGATGCAGCGATGGCGGAGAGCCTGCGGTTTCTTGGCTCCCCCAGCGTACGGGTCGGGGGGGTGGATATCGAACCCTCCGCGCGGGATGCGCAGAGCTTCGGATTTGGGTGCCGAACGTATTTCGATGAGGGCGGCCGTTCCGGTCTTCCGCCCGTTGCCATGATCCGCAAGGCGCTGGCGGAGGTGTCGGGCCGTGGCGGGGAGGAAGGCGGGAGGAACGGATGAGCACGGACGGGAGGGCTGAGTCGGGAGTTCTGGCGGCGGGCGGGGTCGCGGCCCTTCTGGCTTCGGCGTGCTGCCTGGGACCGCTGGTGCTGGTGACGCTCGGCTTCAGCGGGGCGTGGATCGGCAACCTTGCTTTGCTGGAGCCGTACCGTCCGTGGTTTCTGCTCACCACGGTGCTGGCGCTGTTGCTGGCGGCGCGTGGCATCTTCCGGCCGGCACGGCATTGTGATTCTCCCGAGGTCTGCGCGCGGCCACACCTGCAGCGGATTCAGAGGTTGATCTTTGGAGCGGTGCTGGCGCTGGCGCTGCTCGGATTCGTCTTCCCTTACCTGGCTCGATTTCTTTACTAGCCAGTTTGCTCTTTGTTTTGCAGGAGGTCTCTTGAAACGGATCCTAACTCTCGCCACACTGCTTGTGATCTCATCGCCGATCTCCGCCTGGGCGGAACAGAAGTCGGTGACGCTCTCCGTTCCGGGCATGACCTGTCCCACATGCCCCGTGACCCTGAAGAGGGCGCTGCTGAAGGAGCAGGGTGTCTCGGGGGTGTCGGTGCATTACGAGAAGAAGGAGCTGGTGGTGGCGTACGACGACGTGAAGACGACGCCGGCTGCGATCCGGAAGGCTACGGCGGCGGTGGGATTTCCGTCCAAAGTCGCTGATTGAGGTCTCTCGATTCTGCATGTCCGGGGCGGGTGAGGTGGCTGGTATGCAGTTGGGGGCGGCTTCTCGGAGGTGTGCGAAGGGAGGTCGAAGGGAGGTTCGCCTGTGCCTGGGCAACCGCGCAGCGTTTAGAGTGACTAGATGATGAGATTGCCGGACATGGACCTGGTGGGCGTGGGTCTGAACGCGACCGACACCGTGATTGCGCTGGGGCATTGGCCAGAGCGTGGATCCAAGGTGGAGTACCCGTCAGCGACGGTGCTTCCGGGCGGGCAGGTTGCGAGCACGGTGGTGGCGTGCCAGCACTGGGGTCTGCGGACGCGCTATGTGGGCAAGCTGGGCGATGACGGAGCGGCGACGCTGCACAGGGACGAGTTTGCGCGGAGGGGTGTGGAGACGCGGATCCTACCGGTGGCTGGATGTGCGAGCCAGCAGTCGCTGATTCTGGTGGATGGCGAGGGCGAGCGAACGGTGCTGTGGCGGCGGGATGAGCGGCTGACGCTGCGTCCGGAGGATCTCGATCGCGAGTGGATTGCGGGTGCGCGGGCGCTGCATGTGGACGGCTACGACACGGCGGCGGCGACGCTGGCGGCGGGTTGGGCGCGGGAGGCGGGGATCCCCGTGATTGCCGATCTGGATGAGCTGTATCCGGGGGTGGAGGCGCTGCTGGAGAGGATCGACTACCTGATTGTGAGCCGGGATTTCCCGTGCCGGCTGATGGGCGAGACTAACCTTGAAAGGGCGCTGCGCGGGATGCAGAGACGGTATGGGTGCAGGCTGACGGCGGCCACGCTGGGGCCTGACGGCGTTCTGGCCTGGGACGGGCGGGAGCTCCACCATACGCCGGCCTACCGGGTTCCGGTGGTGGATACGACTGGCGCGGGAGACATCTTTCACGCGGGATTCATCTATGGTCTGCTGCAGGGTTGGGAGCTCGACCGGCAGCTGGACTTTGCGTGCGCGGCGGCGGCGTTGAACTGCATGGCGGTGGGGGCGAGGGGCGGGATCGAGACGCTGGAGAGGATCGGGGAGTTGAGGGCGACGGGATCGCGTTATCAGGCGGAGCTGGCCGGCGCGGAGTTCGGTTCGGCGGTGAAGGGAGTGCGGACGTAGCCGGTTGGGGCTGGGGACGTGGAGTTGGGGATGGGTGAGTCGGGGATGAGCGAGGTGGGGTTCCGGCGGGCCTGGACGGCGGTGGTGCTGAAGCAGGCGCCGATGATTGCGCCGGCGCGGCGGTACACGTATCCGAGGGTGGTGGCGGGGGAGGAGGACGCGATGGCGCGGGGGGCGCTGGAGCTGATGGTGCGGGTGGAGGACGGGGGCGAGTTCCTGGCGACGTGTGCGCTGGGGTTTCGGGGTGCGGAGATGCCGACCGGGATGTGGGGGTGTCCGGAGGCGCGGGAGATGTGCGCGGTGGCGGGGGGGTATGCGTATGTGATCGATACGGCGAGGCCGGAGGTGTCGACGCATGTGGGTCTGCGGCCGGTGGTGGAGCTACGGGAGGTTGTGGGGAGCGGTTTGCTGGTGTTTGCGGGGTTCCACACGGTGGCGGCCTGGGGGCGGGGCGCGATGGCGTGGGAGACGGGGAGGCTGAGCTGGGAGGGGGTGCGGATGGGGGCGGTCGAGGGCGACGTTCTGCATGGGTTTGGGTGGGACGTGCGGACGGACCGGGAGCTGCCGTTCACGGTGGATCTGCGCACGGGGGAGCATGCGGGGGGAGGGTTTTTGCGGTAAGGAAGACTAAACGAGGAGAGGGTGGCCGGTGTGGCCGCCCTCCCTGTTTGATCTCGCCAGGTGATGTTTTTAGGCGGAGACGGCCTCGACGTTGGCGCGGTCGGCGATGGTGTTAAGCAGGTGGTTGGCGTGCTTCTCTTCGTCGAGCGACTTCTGCAGCATCTGGGCGTGAGCGGGGAGGCCGAGGTCCTTGGCCCAGTCGCGCGCGGCGCCGTAGGAGGCCATCTCGAAGTGCTCGACCTTCTGGGCGCTGGCGAGCAGACCGGCGTCGCGAACGGGACCGGCCTTGGACTCGGCGACGATGTTTTCGGCGGCGGCGATAAGGGCGGCGGTGACGGCGCACTTCTTGTCGTCGACGTCGCCATTCATCTCACTGATGAGCTGCTGGAGCCGCTGCGCCTGGACGACGGTCTCCTGCTTGTGGGACTGGAAGGCGCTCTTTAGCTGCTGATCTGAGGCGTGCTTGATCATGCTCTCCAGGCCAACGACGGTCTGGTTTTCAGCGGAGAGGAGGTAGCGGAGTTGAAGGGTGTAGAGCGAGCGAAAGCTCTCGATGTCATTTGATGTGAAGAAGCCCATTGAAACCTCGGAAGGGGGTAGGAACCGCCCTCGTGAGTAAGAGAGGAGGGATGGGTTTCGCGTTGGCCGAGGACCCAGGTGCGGGGCGGCCATCTGAGGGGGTAGTTGTGGAAATGTGCATGGGGTGGAAAGGCTATATGAGGTGAGACTCGGGGTCGGGAGGGGAGGATTCGGGCTGGTAGAAGGTGAGGGCGGCATCGCCCTGCTGGAGCGTGCGGGTCTGGTGAAGCCTGCCGAAGCCTGGGGGGAGGGGCAGCTTGGAGGAGTGCTCGGCGATGACGAGGGCGGTTGGGGCGAGCAGGGGACGGGCGCGGGCACTGCCGAGGAGGGCAAGGGTGGCGGCGTACTCGGCGGCGGCCTCGTAGGGCGGGTCGAGGAAGACGAGGTCGAAGGCTAGGTTGGGAGGAAGGTCGCGAGGCTGGGCTCGGTTTTGCGGGACGTCAGCAGGCGCGGCGGTATGTTGGGGGTTGAGGGCGGGGGCCGCGGGGGGGCGATCGAGCGAGCGGTCTGGCAGGCGATCTAGCGGGCGGTCTAGTTGGCGATTGAGGGTGGCGGTCGAGCCGCGGGGTTCGAGGGTGTAGGCGGAGGTGATGCTGAGGCTGCGGAGGTTGGCGCGCAGGGCGGTGAGGGCGGGGGCGGCGCGCTCCGCGAAGAGGACGTGGGCGGCGCCGCGGCTGAGGGCCTCGATGCCGACCGCGCCGGTGCCGGCGTAGAGGTCGGCGAAGCGGGCGCCGGGGATGCGGGGGGCGAGGATGTTGAAGAGGGTCTCGCGGAGGCGGTCGCTGGTGGGGCGGGTGTGCCGGCCGGGCGGGGCGAGGAGGGGGCGCGAGCGGTACAGGCCGGCGATGACGCGCATGGCTGATGGTACTGCGCGGGTTTGGATGCGGGGGAACGGGGGGGGATCAGACCGGACCGTACAATGAGGGTATGCGAGGTTGGAGCTTTGCCGCGGGGCGATGGTTGGGCGTGGAGGTGCGGATGCACTCCTTCTTTCTGCTTCTGCTGGGGCTGAGCGTGGGGTCTGCAGTGTACTCGGGGGCGACGGTTGGGCGCGGCGTTCTGCTGTGGGTGCTGCTGGTGGGTGCGGTCGGTCTGCGGGAGGTAGCGCGGGCGATGCTGGCGGCGTGGGAGGGGCTTCCGCTGCGGAGCATCCTCTTGCTGCCGACGGGGGGGCTGCTGACGTTTGGGACGGCGGAGGCGAACGAGGCGGCATCGACGGCGGGGGTTCAGCGCAGGTTGGCGGCAATTGGGCCGATCGTGAACCTTGCGTGCGGGCTGGTGCTGGCGGGGCTGATGCTGTCGCTGACGCCGGGGCTGGGTCTGTGGGGGCATCCCTGGATTACACCGACGCGGCTCCTGCGGTCGGCGGTGTGGGTGAACCTGCTGCTGGGCGCGGTGAACCTCCTGCCGGCTTCGCCGCTGGACGGGGGACGTGTTCTGCGGGGCGAGTTTGCGAGGTCCAAGGGCCTGATGCAGGGGATGCGGGCGGCTACGCTGATCGGTCGGGTGGCGGCGTTCGGACTGGTGATGGCTGGCGTGTCGACGGGCAGCCTGTGGGTGACGGTGCTGGGGGTGCTGGTGACGTTCGGGCCGCACCTGGAGAGTGACAGCCTGCTTCTGGACAGTGCTGTGGATGCGGTGACGATGCGCGACGTGATGCTGCGCAACTTCAATACGATCTCGGCCTCGGAGACGCTGGAGGGAGCGCTTGAGAGCGCGGTGCATTCGCTGCAGGACGTGTTCCCGGTGGTGCGCGGAGGCAATGTGGTGGGGGCGGTCTCGCGCCAGGGCATTGTGGCGGCGCTGCGAGCGGAGGGCGACGGGTATGTGCAGGGGGTGATGACGCGGACGCTGGCGACGGCGCGGCCGGAGGACTCGCTGGTGAAGACGCTGCGCGGGATGATGGGCGGGACGGGCGTGCAGATGGTGCCGGTGGTGGAGGGCGAGCGGGTGGTGGGGATTATTACGCCGCAGAACCTGGCGCACTCGATGCGCATGCTGAACCAGCGGCGGCGGCTGCGGCGCGCTGAACGGTAATGGACGCGGCGGGCGAGGCAGGCGACGGGGCCAGCAGCAAAGGGGGCGAGGGGGCCCCGGGGGACGGGGCCGCTTGGGAGGCGGAGTGGGCGATGGGACGGTTGCGGGCTCCGCTGTCCGCGGGGCTCTACCTGGTGGCGACCCCGATCGGAAATCTTGAAGACATCACGCTGCGGGCGCTGCGGGTGCTGCGCGAGGCGGACCGGATTGCGTGCGAGGATACGCGGCAGACCCAGAAGCTGCTGCACCACTACGGGATCCGGACGCCGACGGTGAGCTACCACGCGCACAACGAGGCGGGGCGGGCGGCGGAGCTGGTAGAGGAGTTGAAGGCGGGCGGGCGGATCGCGGTAGTGAGCGATGCGGGAACGCCGGGGATTGCGGATCCCGGGGCGGAGATTGTGGCGGCGGCGATCGCGGCGGGGGTGGCGGTGATCCCGGTGCCGGGCGCGAATGCGCTGCTGGCGGGGTTGATTGCGAGTGGGCTTGATGTGGAGGCGGGCTTCTGCTTTCACGGATTTCTGCCGGGGAAGGCGGGGCAGCGGCGGAGTTTGCTGGAGGGGTTGCGCGGGGGCGGGACGTCGGAGGGGAAGGCTGCGGCGGTGCAGGTGTTTTATGAGGCTCCGCACCGGATCCTGGAGGCGCTGGCGGATGTGGAGGCGGTGTTTGGAGCGGGGCAGCGGGTGGTGGTGGGGCGGGAGTTGACGAAGCTGCATGAGGAGTTTCTGCGGGGGACGGCGGCGGAGGTTCGGGCGGAGCTCGGCGGGCGGGAGAGTGTGCGGGGGGAGATGGTGCTGATGCTGGCGCCGAGGGGGCTGCGGGTTGAGGGCGCGATCGAGAGTGTGGCCGCCGCGGTTCGCGGTCTGGTGGGCGCCGGAGTGGAGGAGAAGGAGGCGCTGAAGCGGGTGGCGAAGGAGCGCGGAATGGGCAAGAGCGAGGCGTACCGGGAGTGGCAGCGGGGCAAGGGACGGTAAGCGTGGCGGGATGCGAGGGCGGTCTAGGGAGCCGGGCGAACTTTATGGGCGTGCTTGCGTACGATCTGTTGACGTGAATTCTGGAGGCGGCTTGAGATGCTTACCCTGCTTGTACTCGGCGCACTTTACTTTCTACCAACGATCGTGGCGGCGCACCGCGGGCACGGGGTCACAGGGATCCTGCTGCTGAACCTATTCCTTGGATGGACCGTGATTGGATGGATGGCGATGCTGGTGTGGGCGCTGGTGTCGCGGCCATGCTATTTGGTGTACGCGGGACCGGGAGCGTATGTCAGGCGCGGTTGACGCGGTTTTGCGCGAGTTCGGGAACGGGGCGGCGGCCGGGCGCGGGTTTGAAGGGCAGGCAAGGACGGGCGATGGCAGGTGCAAAGGCAAGGGCAGCAGCAGGTTCCTCCGCTTCGCTCCTGAATGACAAGCAAGAGAGCGGGCAACAGCAACAGCAAGGGCTAGAACAGGTGCGGGGATCCTTAGCTTTCGCTCCTAGGATGACAAGCCAAAGGGCAGGCAACAGCGGGTTCCTCCGCTTCGCTCCTGAATGACAAGCAAGAGAGCGGGTAACAGCAACAGCAAGGGCTAGAACAGGTGCGGGGATCCTTCGCCCTTCGCTTTGACAAGCAAGCTTCGTTCCTGAATGAGGAGCGAGGGGGCGGGCGAGGTCACGCGAGCGTGATGCCTTCAATCTGACCACGTGACCCGCTCCGCACGCGGGATCGAATTTACCAGGGGAGGGGCTTGCCGAGGTGGAAGTAGCCTCCGGTTGGGCCGTCTTCCGGAAGCAGGGCGAGGTCGACCTGGGTCTTTGCGCCGTCGACGAGTTCCATCTGCGCGCCGTCTCCGCCCATGTCGGTTTTGACCCATCCGGGATGCGCGGAGTTGACCTTGATCGGGGTGTCGCGGAGGGCGTGCGCGAGGTGGACGGTGAAGCTATTGAGCGCGGCCTTGGAGGAGTCGTAGCCGAGGAGTTTGGCGTCGTAGATCGGGGAGCCTGGGGTGGCATGAAGGGTCGTTGAACCGAGAATGCTGGAGACGTTGACGATGCGGGCTGCAGGGCTCTTTCGGAGCAGCGGGAGCAGGGCCTGGGTGAGGGCGACGACGGCGAAGAAGTTGGTGTCGAAGGTGGCGCGCAGATCCTGCTGGGAGATGGTTGCCGAGGTGTTGGCGATCATGTCTTCGGACTCGATCATGACGCCGGCGTTGTTGATAAGGATGTCGAGCTTGCCGAAGTCGCTTTCGATGACGGCGGCCGCCGCGGCGATGTGCCCGGCCTCCACGACATCGAGGGGGATGAAGCGGGCGTCAAGGCCCTCGGCGCGGAGATGTTCAGCGGCCTGCTTTCCTTTGAGGGCATCGCGCGCGCCGAGGAGGACGGTGATGCCGAGGCGACCGAGCTGGCGTGCGGTCTCGAGGCCGAGGCCCTTGTTGGCTCCGGTGACAAGGGCGACTTTCTTGGTGTGGCTCATGCTTCTGTCCCTTTCGGGGCGCTTGGATTGAGAGGGCGCGGAGGGCGATGGGCCTAGTTGCTGACGCGGCCTTTGACGCGGTCATAGACGTAGACGTCAGAGGTGGTGCCCATGCTTTCGTTGTAGAGGGAGAGGGCTCCGACGGCTTCCTTGAGCTCTTCCGAGAAGGTGTGGATGGCGCGCAGGTGGTCGGCGGTGGCGGGGATTTCGAGGCGGCTGGATTTGAGGAACTTCTGGTAGCCGCGGTCGAGCAGACGGGAGATCTCGCCGTTGAGCAGCCAACCGGGGCGGGCGAGGATCTCGACCTGGCCATCCGGAGCGGAGGCGATCTCGGCGGCGCAGCCGTACTTTGAGACCTTGAAGGCGTTGTGCGGCGCATCCGCGGTGCGCTTTGCACCCTCCTGGGCGGGCGCCACATCAAATCGCTGCGAACCGAGGGTTGCGAGGACGTCGTTGAAGCTGCGCTGGGGTGCTTTTTTGGCCATAGAGGTCTGGTTCGGTAGACTCGATTAACTGTCGCACACTCCCCCGGTCACCATCAATCGGAGGAGCCTGGACGTTCGGAGAGGGATGCGCGGATGGTTGCCGTTCAAAACACGATGGGTTTGCTGGGGTCGAGCCTGCTCGAGCGTATCGGACGGACGCCGCTGGTTCGTCTGCCGAGCCTGACGGCCGATCTGCCGGGCGTGCAGATTCTGGGCAAGGCGGAGTGGGCAAATCCTGGCGGGTCGGTGAAGGATCGCGCGGCCTCGGCCATTGTGCTCGATGCGGAGCGGCGCGGGCTGCTGCGCTTTGGGCAACGGGGGGCAAGAGGAAAGGGTCTGCTCGATGCGACGAGTGGGAATACCGGAATTGCGTACGCGATGCTGGGCGCGGCGCTGGGATTTCCGGTGACGCTGTGCATGCCGTCCAACGTGTCTCCGGAGCGCAAGAAGTATCTGGATATCTACGGGGCCGAGGTGGTGTGGACGGACCCGGCGGACGGGTCGGATGGCGCGATTCGAAGGGCGCGGGAGCTGGTGGCCGCGGAGCCGGACCGGTACTTTTATGCGGACCAGTATTCGAACGAGCAGAACTGGAAGGAGCACTACCGGACGACGGCGAACGAGATCTGGGAGCAGACGGAGGGGCAGGTCACGCACTTCGTCGCCGGGCTGGGGACCAGCGGGACGTTTGTTGGAACGACGCGGCGGTTGAAGGAGCTGAACCCGAGGATCCGGTGCGTGTCCATGCAGCCGGACTCGCCCTTCAACGGGCTGGAGGGGTTGAAGCACATGGCAACGGCGATCGTGCCGAAGATCTACGATGCGTCGCTGGCGGATGCGGAGATCGAGATGGAGACGGAGCGGGCGTACGCGATGGCCAAGCGGCTGGCGCGAGCGGAGGGCATGCTAGTCGGGGTGTCTGCGGCGGCGGCGGCGGCGGCGGCGCTGCGGGTGGGCGAGGAAGAGGCGCGGGCAGGACGCGAGGCGGTGATTGTGACGGTGCTGTGCGACTCCGCCGAGAAGTACATGAGCGAACGCTTCTGGACGGAGGTCTGATGCTGCGCCTCCGCTTTGACGACTACGCGTTGCTTCGGGCGCATGGCGAGGAGACGTATCCGGACGAGTGCTGCGGGATCCTGCTGGGGCTGGCTGATGCGGGGGGCAACGAGGTGCGGAAGTTGATGCGAGCGGGAAATACGCGCACGGACTCCGCGCATAACCGATACCACATTTCACCGGTGGAATTGATCCAGGCGCAGCGCCTGGGGCGGGAGCTGGGGCTTGACATTGTCGGGTTCTACCACTCGCACCCGGATCATCCGGCGCACTGGTCCGAGACGGACTTTGCGGAGGCGCACTGGCTTGGCTGCTCGTACGTGATTACGGCGGTCGAGAAGGGTACGGCCTCCGTAACGAACTCGTTCCTGCTCACGGGCAAGAGCGAGGATGGGAAGAGCTTTGAGGACGAGGCGATCGAGATCAGCGTGCAGGGTGCTGATGGCGAGGTCGCGGGGGTTTTGGAGATGGAAGGGGACAAGGCATGAAGGTACATATACCGACGCCGCTGCGGCAGTACACGCGGCACAAAGATACGGTCGAGGTGAGCAGTTCCTCGGTGCAGGGCGCGCTTGATGCTCTGGTGATGGACTCACCGGAGCTGAAGAAGCACCTGTTTACGGAGGAGGGCAAGCTGCGGTCGTTTGTGAACGTGTACCTGAACGACGAGGACATCCGCTACCTGCCGCAGCGTGAAGACACCGCAACGACCGAGGTGGATGAGCTTACGATCATTCCGTCGATTGCCGGCGGCTGGTGTTGTCTGTAACCTCTTTGTGTCCGCCCCTACGCAATTTGTAACTCTTTGGGATTGACTTAGGGCTGGAGAGCCCTGAATGGCAGCTTGGGCCCGCGCGAGGCGGGCGGAGAGATGGATGGTATGGCGACAGGAACCTTGATGCAAGAGAAGGAGACGGCGGCGTTGCCGAAGCTGACGAATGAGGAGATCTCGCGCTACTCGCGACATCTGATTCTGCCCGAGGTAGGCCTGGAGGGCCAGCAGAAGCTGAAGGCGGCGAAGGTTTTGTGCGTTGGAACGGGCGGCCTGGGGGCGCCGTTGGCGCTGTATCTGGCCGCAGCCGGCGTGGGGACAATTGGCCTGGTGGACTTCGACGTGGTCGACGAATCGAATCTGCAGCGGCAGATCATTCACTCGCAGGCGACCGTGGGCAGGCTCAAGGTGGACTCGGCCGAGATCATGATCAACGGCCTGAATAAGAACACCAAGGTCGTCAAGTACAACACGATGCTGACCAGCGCGAACGCGATGGAGATCCTGAAGGACTACGACGTGATCGCGGACGGGACGGACAATTTTCAGACGCGATACCTCGTGAACGACGCGTGCGTTCTGCTGGGCAAGCCGAATGCGTACGGGTCGATCTTTCGATTTGAGGGGCAGGCGAGCGTGTTTGGTCTGCCGGTTGGCCCGTGCTATCGCTGCCTGTACCCGGAGCCACCGCCGCCGGGGCTGGTGCCATCGTGCGCCGAGGGCGGCGTTCTGGGCATTCTGCCGGGGCTGGTGGGCGTGATCCAGGCGACGGAGACGATCAAGCTGATTCTCGGGATCGGCGAGCCCCTGATCGGGCGTCTGCTGCTGGTGGACGCGCTGGGGATGAGCTTCCGGACTTTGAAGCTGCGGAAGAATCCCGAGTGCCCGGTGTGCGGAACGCATCCTACGGTGACGGAGCTGATCGACTACGACCAGTTCTGCGGCGTGCCGAAGCCAGTCGAGGCTGGGCCGCTCGAAGTTGCGAGGGACAAGGCTGTGGGCGATGCAACGGTGGTGGATGGAGTTCCGCAGATTACGGTGGAGGAGTTGAAGCGCAGGATCGACGCGAGGGAGGATGTGTTTGTCCTCGATGTGCGCGAGCCGCATGAGTACCCGATCGCGAACCTGGGCGCTCCTCTGATTCCGGTGGGGGAGGTGGAAAGGCGTATCGGGGAGCTTGCAGGCAAGAAGGATGCGGAGATCGTGGTGCACTGCCGGTCGGGGGCGCGAAGCCAGAAGGCGGCGCTGGTGCTGAAGAGTGCGGGCTTCACGCATGTGTCGAACCTGGCTGGCGGGATTCTGGCGTGGGCGGACAAGATCGACCCGACCATGGCGAAGTACTGAGGGGGTGGAGGCCTGGGGAAGGTTGACGGCTGGGTTCCCTTCCCCTGCGACCGCGTGTCGCGACGCGGCGGCTCAGCGAGGCTACACCGGCGTTGCGGCCCGGCTCCCCCTGGGTGCGGGAGGATCGTTAGTCTTCGGCCTTGTCGTCGACCGTGAGCATTTGCAGGTCGAGTGGGGGCTCGAGCATGCAGTCCATCGACGCGATGGAGGTGACCGCGGCGGTGATGGTGGAGGTGAGGCAGGGCTCGGTGGTGACGACGAAGGGGAGGCGGTGCTTGGGGTGGCCGGGGCGCTGGAGGATGGAGTCGATGTTGGCTCCGACGCCGGCGAGTGCGCCAGAGATGGCGGAGACGATGCCGGGTTTGTCGTCGACGATGAAGCGGAGGTAGTGCGGCGCGAAGAACTCGCCGCTGACCTCTCTTGGTTGCGTAGGCAGGTGGACTGAGACGGAGTTCTGGGCGACGGCGAGGAGGTCGCTGACGATGGCGACGGCGGTGGGATTTCCTCCGGCTCCGTGGCCGGAGAGGACGACATCGCCGCCGAATTCGCCTGAGGTCACGACCATGTTCTGGGTGCCATGCGACCAGGCGATGGGGGAGGTGAGGGGGACTAGCATGGGTGCGACGCGGGCGTGGACGAGGGGGCCGGCGGGACCGGATCCGAGCTGGGCGCGCGAGACCTGGCGGATGGTGCAGCCGAGTTCGCGGGCGTACTGGAAGTCGATGGCGGAGACGGGTGCGATGCTCTGGGTGGGGATGCGACCGGGGTCGAGTTCGGCGTGGAGCGCGATGCGGGCAAGGATGCAGAGCTTGGCGCGCGCGTCAAGGCCGTCCACGTCGGCCGATGGGTCGGCTTCGGCGTATCCGGCGGCCTGTGCTCGCGCCAGGACGGCCCCATATTCGGCGCCGGCCTCCATGTGGCTGAGGATGAAGTTGCAGGTGCCGTTGACGATACCGCTTAGGCGCGTGATGCGGTCGCCTTGCAGGCCCTGGAGGGTGGCGGGGATGACGGGAACGCCACCCGCAACGGCTGCGTTGAAGCAGAGATGAATGCCGTTCTGGCGCGCGAGACGGGCGAGCGCTGCGCCGCGGTAGGCGATGAGCTGCTTGTTGGCGGTGACGACGGACCTGCCGGACTCGAGGGCGCGGGTGAGCCAGAGCTCGATAGGATCCAGGCCGCCGATGGTCTCGATGAGAACGTTGACGTCTGAGCTTAAGACGTCCTCGATGTCGTCGGTCCAGTGCGTGCTCTCGGGGACGTGTTTTGCGGCTTCGCTGGTGCGCTTGCGGTCGATTTCGCGGTTGAAGATATGGGTGAGCTCGATACCGGGGAAGCTCTGTGCTGCGAGGAGGCGAGCGACCGCAGTCCCGACGGTGCCGAAGCCGAGGAGGGCGACGCGTGTGGTTCGGGAGGTCGGTGCAGGGTCGGAGGACATCGTTGTTAAGGGATCTCTCGGGTGGAACAAAGATGCGTGAATGGGCGTTAGGACGGAGGCCGAAGACCATGTAACCGTGACAGATCAGGCATGCGATCAGTACTCAGTCTTGCAGGAGCTCTGCTGCCAGGCGGCGAAGCTGGACCAGGCCTGCTCTGAAAGCAGGGGGCGAATGGTGATGGTGCGCTGGTGGTGGGGGCGGGTGACCTCCTCGTAGAGGAAAGAATCATCGAAGCCCGCGCGTGCTGCGTCGGCGGCGGTGTTGCCGAAGAAGATGGCGTCGAGACGCGACCAGTAGACAGCGGCGAGGCACATGGGGCAGGGCTCGCAGCTGGTGTAGAGCTCGCAGCCGGTGAGCTGGAAGGCTTTGAGCGCGGTGCAGGCGTTGCGGATGGCGACGATCTCGGCGTGTGCTGTGGGATCGTTGGTGGCGGTCACGCGGTTGACGCCGGTGGCGACGACCTCGCCCGCGCGCACGATGACCGCGCCGAAGGGTCCGCCGCAGTTGTCGGCGACGTTTGCGGTCGCGAGATCGATGGCCTGCTGCATGAAGATCGCGTTAGGCTGCATAGGCGTTCGGTATCCTGTGTGCGCTTGGGAGCTTTCAGAATGTGGAGAATGAACCCATGGTACAGGCATTTCTGTCCGACCGGATTGTTACACCCGACGGGGCTCAAGCCGGTGCGCTGCTGGTTGAGGATGATTTGATTCGGGGTGTCTGCCGGGTATCGGAGATCCCGGAGAGGGCGGAGGTCGTGGACTGCCTCGGGGCGGCACTGCTTCCAGGACTGGTCGACACGCACGTGCATTTGAACGATCCGGGGCGGGCGGAGTGGGAGGGTTTCTGGACGGGAACGCGGGCGGCCGCGGCGGGCGGGCACACGACGGTGGTGGACATGCCGCTGAACTGCCTGCCGGAGACGACGACCGTTGAGGCTCTGGAGGAGAAGCGGAGGTCGGCGGTGGGAAAGTGCTGGGTGGATTGGGCGGCCTGGGGGGGCGTGGACGCAGAGAATGCGGGACATCTGCGCGGGTTGGCGAGGGCCGGTGTGCGCGGATTCAAGTGCTTCCTGATCTACCCGGGGTGCGACGGGTTGACCATGGTGAATGAAGCGCAGCTTGAGGCCGCGCTGCCGGAGATTGCCGCGACCGGGCTGCCGCTGCTGGTGCATGCGGAGCTCCCCGCGCCGGTCGAGCACGCCGTGGCGGAGCTGCGCGATGCGGACTGGACGAGGTACGCGACGTACCTGGCATCGCGGCCGGACGAGGCGGAGATGATGGCGATCCGGATGCTACTGCGGATGTGCCGGCAGTACCGGTTCCGGTTACATATTGTCCATCTCTCGACGGCGATGGCGCTTGGGGAGCTGAGGTCTGCGAAGGCGGAGGGTCTGCAGGTGACGGCGGAGACGTGCCCGCACTACCTCCGGTTCGCGTCCGAGGAGATCGCGGATGGGGCGACGCTGCTGAAGTGTGCTCCGCCCATACGTAGGCGCGCAAACCGGGAGGCGTTGTGGGAGGGTCTGCGGGAGGGCGTGATCGACATGGTGGCGACGGACCACTCCCCTTGCCCGCCGGAGATGAAGCGCGAGGAGATGGGACGGTTCGACCTGGCATGGGGCGGAGTTGCGAGCCTGTCGGTGGCGCTTCCGGTGATGTGGACGGAGTGTCAGGGGCGCGGCTTCGGCCTGGAGGAGATTGCGCGATGGATGAGCGCGAGGCCGGCGGCGCTGGCAGGGATGAGCGATCGTGCTGGTGCACTGGAGGTGGGGCGGGAGGCGAGTTTTGTCATCTTCGAGACGGAGGCTGAGGTGACGGTGCAAGCGGGGCAGCTGCAGACGCGGCATGCGATCAGCCCGTACGTGGGGGAGCATGTGCGCGGACGTGTGGTGGCGACCTATCTGCGCGGGCAGCCGGTGTGGCGCGATGGCGCGTTTGGCGATGGTCCGTGCGGGCGCGAGATCAGGGTATGATCGGCCGAAGATGAACGAGGTTCTGGAGCGATGGAATGGACTTGATCCGGAGTCTGCGGCAGGCGAGGTGCTTCCCTGTTGTGGGTCGCGGGGGTGGGCGCGGGCGATGGCGAACATGAGGCCTATTCGGAGCGAGGCGGAGGCTCTGTCGGCGAGTGATGCGATCTGGCGATCGCTGCCGAAGACGGCATGGGACGAGGCGTTTGGGTGTCATCCGCGGATCGGAGATCGGGAGGCGCCGAAGTCTGCCGCCGGGGTGTCAGAGCGGTGGTCGAAGGAGGAGCAACGATCGGCGATGCTGGCGGACGCCGCGGTTACGGATGCTCTGCGTCTCGGAAATGCGCAGTATGAGAATCGGTTCGGGCGCGTGTTCCTGGTGTGCGCGGAGGGCCGCTCCGGGAGCGAGATTCTGGAGCTGCTGGAGAGGCGGATGGGGAATGATCCGGAGGCCGAGCTGCTGGAAGCGGCGGAGCAGCAGAGGCAGATCACGGCGTTACGCCTGCGGCGATGGATGGAGGGACGGTAGGGATGGGAATTTCGACGCACGTCCTTGATACGGCGACGGGCCGGCCCGCAGCCGGTGTGGGCGTGAGGCTTGAACGGATGCGCGCGGGCACCTGGGAAGTTCTGTCGGACGCGGAGACGGATGTCGATGGCCGATCGGGGGACCTGCTCGGGGATAGCGCGGCCGTGGAGCGCGGCGTCTACCGCGTGCGCTTCGAGACGGGAGCGTACTTCGCAGCGAAGGGTGAGCGCTGCCTGTATCCGTTTGTGGAGATTGTATTCGAGGTGATGGACGCGCGGCATTACCACATACCTCTGCTGCTGACGGCCAACGGGTTTACGTCGTACAGGGGAAGCTGACGGATGATCGAGCTGGCGGCAAATCGATACGGCAAATCACGTGTGCGGCTGATGAAGGTGACGCGCACGGACGGCGTGCATGAGGTGTACGACTGGACGGTCGAGGTGCTGCTGCGGGGGGAGTTTACGGCGGCGCATGTTGAGGGTGATAACAGCCGGATTCTGCCCACGGACACGATGAAGAACATGGTGTATTCGGTCGCTCGCAGCAGCTCCGCGACGACGATGGAGGAGTATGCGAAGGAGCTGACGGGGGTCTTGCTGGACGGGAATGCGCAGGTGGATTCGGTGACGGTGGGGATTCGAGGTGCGCTGTGGAAGCGGATCTCGGTGGACGGGAGGGCGGACCCCGCGAACTTCATGCGCGGCAGCGGCGAGCAGCAGACGACGGAGGTCGAGCGGAGCCGCGATGGGCGGGTTCAGGTGACCTCGGGCCTGAAGGACATGGTGCTGCTGAAGACCGCGGATTCGGGTTTCGAGGGTTATATCCAGGACCGGTGGACGACGTTGAAGGAGACCGACGACCGGCTGCTGGGGACAGCTCTGCGGGCGAGCTGGGTGTATGTTACCGAAGCGGTTACGTATGCGGTGGCTCACCGGGAGATACGGGAGGCGATGATCGCGAGCTTTGCGCGGCATCGGAGCCGGTCGGTGCAGCAGACGCTGTACGCGATGGCGGAGGCGGCGCTGGGGTGCTGCGGGGAGATTGACGAGATCGAGATTGCGATGCCGAACCGGCATTACCTCCTGGTCGATCTGACGCGCTTCGGACAGGACAACCCGAACTCGATCTTTGTGCCGACGGAGGAGCCGCACGGGTACATCGAGGCGCGGGTGCGGCGGCAGGTATGACGACGGGGGCGATGCTGGTTTCGGCGGAGCGGGCGATTGCGCGCTGCCGGGAGATCGCGACGTACACGGAGGCGCCCGGGGAGACGACGCGGACCTTTCTGTGTGAGCCCGCGCGTGCGGTGCAGGAGCTGCTGCGGGGATGGATGGAGCGGGCGGGCATGGTAGTGCACGTGGATGCGGCGGGAAACGTTCGCGGGATCTATGCCGGGACCGAAGAAGGTGGACCGCGGCTGCTGATCGGATCGCACCTGGATACGGTGCCGAATGCGGGCGCGTTCGACGGCGTCCTGGGGGTGGTGCTTGGGGTCGCCGCGGTGGAGGAGTTGCGAGGCGAGAGACTGCCGTTTGCGATCGAGGTCATCGGATTTTCGGAGGAGGAAGGCGTTCGATTTGCGCGGCCGTTCCTGGGGAGCATGGCGCTGGTTGGGAGGATGGATGAGGCGATGCTGACGCTGCGGGACGCTCGGGGTGTCAGCGTCGAGAGCGCTCTGCGAGGGTTTGGGCTGGACCCAACGCAGATGGACGCGGCCTCAATTGGCGAGGGCGCAAAGGCGTTTCTGGAGCTGCATATCGAGCAGGGTCCGGTGCTCGAGAGTGCGGGCGTGGCGCTGGGTGTAGTTGAGGAGATTGCCGGGCAGACGCGGCTGCTGCTGACGTTCAGGGGACGATCCAACCATGCGGGAACGACGCCGATGGCGCTGCGACAGGACGCGCTGGCGGCTGCCTCGGAGTGGGTGGTGGGGGTGGAGGCGCGGGCCCGAGCGACCGATGGATTGGTGGCGACAGTGGGACGGGTGGAGGTGCGGCCCGGTGCGGGGAACGTAATCGCGGGTGAGGTGAAGGCGTCGCTTGATGTTCGTCATGCGCTGGATTCGACGCGGGAGGGGGCGGTCGGCGCGCTGGCGGCGCTCGCACGGGAGGCAGGTGCGCGCCGCGGAGTTGCTGTGGCGATGGAGACGACGATGGAGCAGGCGGCGGTACCGATGTCGCGCGGGATGGTGGAGGCGCTGGAGCGTGCGGCGGGGCTAGCCGGGTATGCTCCGAAACGACTGACCAGTGGAGCGGGTCACGATGCGATGGTGTTGGCATGGCGGATTCCGTCGGCGATGCTGTTTGTGCGGTCGCCGGGAGGTGTGAGTCATCATCCGGAGGAGCGGGTGCTGGCGGAGGATGTGGCTGCGGCTATGGCGACAGTGATGGAGTTCCTGATGCTGTTGCGGGATGAAGGAACGGAACGGCTGATGCACGACGAGAGGGATAGGTATGCCTAGCCTTGGCCACACACGCAGCGCACACCGGCGGGACTACCTGCTGCAGACGCCGGACAGCTTCGTCCGAATTCCGCTGCCGTGCCTGACCGGGGCGGTGGCGATTGTGCACACGGGCGCGGCGGCCGGAGCTGCTTTCGCGGAGTTCACCGTCGAGTTCGATCCGGGGGGCACCCTGGGGAGCGCGGGGCTGCAGAGGTTTGTCTACGTGCTGGATGGAGAGTTGACGCTGCGGGCGCCGCAGGCGGAACACAGTTTGAGCGCGGGGGCCTATGCGTATGTGCCGGCCTGGATGACGCACGTGATCATCGCGAGCGCGGGGGGGCGAGCGGTGGTGATCGAGCGGCGTAGCTGTGGGGGGGAGGCGGCTACCGATGGGTGCGGTCCGCGGCTGGTGGTGGGTCGTGAAGAGGCTTGTGCGGCGACGGCACTGGGGGCCGATAGAGACGTGCAGGTTCGGAGCCTGATGCCCGACGGCGACGAGTACGACTTTGCGGTGAATACGATGACGTACCAGCCGGGAGCCGCGCTGAGCCAGGTCGAGGTGCATGTGATGGAGCACGGTCTGCTGATGCTCGAGGGCGGAGGCATCTACCGGCTCGGGGACGACTGGCATCCGGTCGAAGCGGGAGATTTTATGTGGATGGCGCCGTTCTGCCCGCAGTGGTTCGGAGCGATCGGGAAGACGCCGGCGAAGTACCTGATCTACAAGGACTGGAATCAGCATCCACTCGTTTGAGGGTGGTGGGGAGCGGGCGGAATGGCGGAGGTCTCGATCGACGGCGATCGCTTGATACGCGAACTCTTTGAGCTCGCGGCGATGACGGATGCGGAGCCGGTTCCGGGGGCGAATGCGGTGACGCGGGTCGTGTTCAGCGACAGGGATCTGCAGGCGCGGGCGTGGCTGAAGAATCTGGCAATCGCCGACGGCTTGTCGGTGCGCGAGGACGCCGTGGGCAACCTCTTTCTGCGCATGGATGGGCTCGATCCGGAGCTGGCGGCGGTGGGCACGGGTTCGCATACGGACGCGATTCCGGGGGCGGGGATGTATGACGGGACAGTGGGTGTGCTGGGCGGTCTGGCGGCGATGCGCAGCCTGCGGCGATCGGGTGTGCGTCCGCGGCGTTCGATCGAGCTCGTGATGTTTACGTCGGAGGAGCCGACACGATTCGGCGTCGGCTGCCTGGGGAGCCGGTTGATGAGCGGCGTACTCGACGGAGCGAAGGCAGACGCGCTTGTGGACGCGGAGGGATTGACGCTGGCCGAGGTGCGGGGGCGTGCTGGCCTCTCGGGCGATCTCGCCTCGGTGCGGTTGTCGCCGGGGCACTACGCTGGATGGGTGGAGCTGCATATCGAGCAGGGACCTTTGCTCGAGAGGGATGATGTGGCGATCGGAATTGTGACGGAGATCGCTGCGCCGGCGGGGTACCGGTTCACGATCGAGGGCCTGGGCGGACATGCGGGGGCGCTGCTAATGCCGGATCGCCGGGATGCCCTGTGTGCGGCGGCGGAGGTGATTCTGGCGGTAGAACGGAATGCTCTGGCGACTGGTGCGATCGACACCGTGGCAACGGTGGGGACGTGCGGCGTGTACCCTGGCGCGGTGAATAGCGTGCCGAGCCGGGTGGTGCTGGAGCTCGACATCCGCGACACCGATGCGGAGCGGCGCGAAGGCGTGATGCGGCACGTGCGGAGATCGATGGCGGAGATTGCGGAGAGGCGCGGGGTGCGGATCCTGGAGGAGACGGTGAATGCGGACCTGCCTGCGCGGAGCTCTGCCGAGATCGTTGCCATGATCGAGGCGGCGTGCTCGGGGACCGGAGTTCGGTCGCAGCCGATGGTGAGCCGGGCGTACCACGACACGCTTTTCATGGCGCGGATCGCGCCGGCCGCGATGATCTTCATCCCGTGCCGCGGAGGCGTGAGCCACAGGCCGGAGGAGTACGCGGCGCCGGCAGACATCGTGCGCGGGGCCGAGGTTCTGGCGCGGACGCTGGCTCGATTAGGATCACGGTAAGGGGCTCGCAGAGGCACATCAGAGCATGGCGATCGAATCAGTTAATCCGGCTACGGGAAAGCTGTTGCGGCGCTTCGATGCGCTGACGGAGGCGGAGACACGGCAGCGCATCGGGCTGGCGGCGGAGGCGTTTCAGGGCTACAGGACGGTTCCGGTTGAACATCGCGCGCTGTGGATGCGGAAGTTGGCGACGCTGCTGGAGGGGGAGACGGAGGAGCTCGCAGAGACGATTACGTGCGAGATGGGAAAGCCGATCGAGGCCTCGCGGCAGGAGGTTCTGAAGTGTGCGACGGTGTGCCGCTTCTATGCGGAGAACGCCGCACGAATGCTGGCGCCTGAGCCGGTGCCGACCGAGGCGAGCAGCAGCTATGTGCGCTGGGATCCGCTGGGCATCGTGCTGGCGGTGATGCCGTGGAACTTCCCCTTCTGGCAGGTCTTTCGATTCCTTGCGCCGGCTCTGATGGCGGGCAATGTAGGGCTGCTGAAGCATGCGCCGAATGTTCCGCAGTGTGCGATCGCGATCGGATCGCTGACGCGGCGAGCCGGATTTCCGCGGGGCAGCTTTCAGTCGCTGCTGCTGGACGCGCGGCAGGTGGAGATGGTGCTGGGCGACGATCGCGTAGCGGCGGTGACGGTGACGGGAAGCGAGGCGGCGGGGCGCGCGATCGGGGCGCAGGCGGGGTGGCTGATCAAGAAGTCGGTGCTGGAGCTGGGTGGAAGCGACCCGTTCGTGGTGATGGCCTCGGCGGATCTGGGAGCGGCGGTCGAAACGGCGGTGCGGTCGCGCACGATCAACAGCGGGCAATCGTGTATCGCGGCGAAGCGCTTCATTGTCGCCGACGAGATTTACGTCGAGTTCGAGGATCGCTTTGTCGACGCCATGAGGGCGTTGAAGGTGGGCGATCCGATGCATCCGGGAACGAGAATCGGGCCGCTGGCGACGCCGCGCATCCTGGAGGGCGTGGAGATGCAGGTAAAGGCGGCGGTGGCGGCGGGCGCGCGGGTCCTGACGGGCGGCGAACGCATCGCTGGCGAGGGTTACTTCTACAAGCCGACGGTGCTGGTGGAAGTTCCACGGAGCTCGGCGGTGTATCGCGAGGAGATCTTCGGACCGGTGGCGATGCTGTTTCGCGTGCGCGATATCTCCGAGGCGATCCGGCTGGCAAACGACACACCGTACGGCCTGGCGGCGTCGGCGTGGACGCGCGATCCGGCGGAGCAGCAAAGATTTGTAACTGAACTGGACTGCGGATCGGTGTACTTGAATGCGATGGTGGCGAGCGATCCGCGGCTTCCGTTTGGCGGCATCAAGCGGTCGGGGTATGGACGGGAGCTTTCGGCCGCCGGGATGCGCGAGTTCATGAATGCAAAGACGGTGGTGGTTGGGGCTCCGACGCCGGTGGTGGGAGATCGCGTGGGCCGGCGCGGCTGATGCTGCGCGAGACCGCGGTCGCGCCGCCTGTGCCGGACGAAGCTCCGGTCAGAAGGTGAAGCTGGCCTGCAGGATGATCTGGCGCACGGCAGCGCCATTGCTGAACGGACCTCCGGCGAGGGTTGTGAACTGGCCGAAGCGCGGGGAGGTCAGGGTGCTGGTCGGGGTGCCGTAGTTCACGTTGTTGAACAGATTGTTGGCGAGGGCGCCGAGGTTGAGGTTGTAGCGGTGCCCCGTGTTGGCACCGCCGAAGCCGCCGCGCCCGCCACCGGGACCACCTCCACCGGGGCCGCCGCGACCGAAGGCTGGGCCGCCACGCGCGGGACCGCCGGCCGCGGCTGCCTTTGCGGCGGCGTTGGCTGCCTCGGTCTTCGGACCGAAGCCGATCGTCTTGCTGAGCCGGACATTGAACGTGAGGTTGGCGGGACCGGTGCAGTAGTTGATGGGCACGGGAGTGAGCGCGCCGGTCTGAACGCCGGTGAAGTCGGAGGACCGGGTGCAGCTTCCCTGAGCCCCATTCACAAAGTAGGGACGATCGTTGTAGATGGTGTCGCCATTGAAGTCGACGCCCGAGGTCGCGTTATACCGGGTGCCGGACTGCGCAAGGAGGAAGGGGCCGAAGCTGATGTTGTAGGGCAGCGTCCAGCTGCCGCCGATGATACCGAAGTTGGTGTGGACGAAGGCGGCTCGACCGTAGTCGGCGCGGGTGTCGACGGGTGCGGTCGAGCCTGCCCGGATCGGCGTGGTGGGGAAGAATCCGGGGCCGGAGGTGTTGGCGTCCGCGAAGTTGAGCGAGTAGAAGCCGAAGAGCGAGATTTTGCGCATGCGGACGTTGCCATTTACCAGGAGCTGCTGCTCGCGGAAGACGCCGTCCGACTGGAACTGGTAGCGGAACGAGGCCGGATCGATGTAGACGCGGCTGAGGTACTGGTGGACTCCGCGGGCGTCGAGGTAGTTGACCGACATGGACGCGGCGCGCCCGATCTGCTGGTCGAGGCCGAGGGCACCCTGGAGGATGTAGGAGCTGCGGAGGTGCTGCCCGAGTGTGTAGGTGGAGGTCTGATTGACGCTGCTGGATCCGCAATCGCTGATGGAGTTCGGCTGGCAGGAGGATCCCGGACTACGGACCGTGGATGTGACCTGGTTGATGCCGTTCTCCTGAAAGGTCGTGAGGACGTTATCGAGGTTGAAGCGGTCGTAGAAAATGCCGTAGCCGGCGCGAAGGACGGTCGAGGTCTGCCCGTTGTGGCGAGGAATGCCATAGGCGAATGAGAGTCGAGGGGCTATGTCGTGTCCGCTGCTGAGATGGTTTTGCGTTTCGAAGCGGAGGCCGTAGCTGATGGTCAGGTTCGGCTTCAGCTTCCAGTCGTCTTCCGCATAGAGGCCCACGTCGGTCAGGCGCGTTTTGACGGTCGGCTGATTGATCCGGGCCTGGATGAACTGGCTCGCCAAGCCGCACTGGTACGAGGAGATGTAGTTCGATGCGCTGGTATTCGCGGCGTCGCAGGGCCTGGTGGCAGCGACGCAGTTCGACGGACGCTTCAGGGTTGGATTGGGATCGGTGCAGGGGTCGAGCAGGTAGGAGTAGGTGAAGGTGCCATTCGCGTGCGAGGTGGAGGTGAGGGTCTCGGCGGTGGAGCGAAGCCGGCCGCCGATCCGGAGAAAGTTTTTGGCAAGCTGGATGGAGGTGTAGTTCTGGGCTTCGATGTGCGATCCCGAGGTGCGGGAGGCGCCGTTGCTGGACCCGCCGGCGGTGAAGATTCCCTGCACCGAGAGCGTGGGCGCGGTGCTGATTGGAGTCTGGCGGGACCGGTCGATTCCATACTCGAAGCGGGTTTCGTTCACGACGTTGCTGCGGACGAGCTGGGTGTCGCTGACCTGGACCTCGTGCTCGCTGTTCTCGGTGTTGTAGCCGGCCGATGGAAGGCCGGTATTGCCGATGCCGCTGTTCTGACTGCCATTCACGAAGTACTGGTAGCGGACGGTGAGGGTGTTCTTCTCGCCCAGCGCGAAGTCGACGCGTGGACTGACGTCGCTGCGGGTCTGCGGGTTGAAGACGGCGCGGGCGTTCTCCGGGTACGAGGAGAAGTAGGTGCAGGTGAGGTCGCCGGGCAGGCAGGGCGTGGTCGCTGCGGCGGAGGCAGCGTAGAAGCCGCTGGGGTTGACGATGGCGTTGTTCTGGATGTCGCGGTGCGAGCCGCCGACATTGAACGAGGAGACGCGGTTGATCGGTCCGCTGACGCTGCCGAGAACGAAGACGCGGTGGTAATCGGGTTGGCTGTTGGCCGCGCCGAGAAAGGGGTTCGAGGTGTTGAAGGCTTTGAGACCACCCTGGAGGTTGAGGTTGCCGTGGAATTTGTCGGTGCCGGGCTTGGTGAAGACCTCGACGCGGCCGTAGCCGAGCTTGTCGTACTGGGCGGAGAAGGGGTTCTGGTTGATGCGGATTTCGCGAATGGAGGACTTGGGCGGGAGCTGGCCACCGGTGAAACCGTCAACGTAGATCTGGCCGCCGTTCGGGCCTGCGGCGGGGCCCGCGAGGGCGGAGAGCTCGGAGGATAGCTCGTCGGGATCATCGGACAGCGCGTCCAGATCCTTGCCCTTGATGGTGGTCGCGCTGGCGTTGCTGTCGGGATCGGTGCTGAGCTGCGCGGTCTGCGCGTTGACCTGCACCTCCTGCGACTGCATTTCGATGTTCATCTTGGCGTCGAGCGTGACGTTCTGGCCGGGGGCGATGCGGATGCCCTGCCGGACGAAGGTGGCGAAGCCGCTCATGGTGACGGTAAGGGAGTAGGTTCCGGGGGGAACGTTGCGCGCGCTGTAGCTTCCGTCAGCCTGCGAGGTGACGAGGATGGCTCTTCCGGCGGCGGGTGTGAGGGTCACGGTCGCTCCGGGAATGACCGCGTCATCAGGGTCGGCGACGGTTCCGCGCACGTTGGCGCCGGCCTGCTGGGCGTAGCTCCTGGACGGAATGGCGAGGCAGAGAATAAGCAACAGAGAGAGCTTAAACGTGGCGCGAACAGACATTCTTACTCCTGTGGCTACAACTCCCGGTGAGAGTCGTGTTTGGGATCGGGGCTATTGCGATCCGCCGGCATCGGGGGCGCCGGTTCCAACGCTCCATGGCGAGAGCGTCATTGCCGCTGCACCGTCCGGAGCCGCGGCCAGAATGGACTCGACGCCGGCGAGGAGGGTGATCGCGGTGAGGTTTGAGGAAGCGGACGAGGACTGCTCCGCGACGATCATGACGGCGTCACCGGCGTGGAGGTCGGCGAGCGCAAGGGAGGGGAGGCGGGCGACGATCTGCGAAAGGTCGGAGGCACCGCCATGTCCACGCGGATAATCTCCCGCGGCGGAACGGTCTGCCTCGGATCGGGGCGATCGCGGTGCGGCGGAGGCGCTAGCGGGCTGGTCGCTGGCGGGGCGTGCGTCGCGGGCCGGAGCGCTGCCGGGAGCCACGGTGCCAGCTTGGCCGGACCTGCCCGGCGCGGCGACCGAGTTGGACCTGGACCGGGCGCTCGCGGCCAGAGTCGCGGCTTCCTCGGGAGGCAGCCGATGGAGAGCGGAGTTCGGCGTCACCTGCACCGTGACGCTGCGCTTGGTGGCGAGGTCACGCAGCGTAACGGACTGCTTCGCGGCGTCGACCGAGACGATGGTGCCGGCCAGATTTTTGAATGATCCACTGACGATCTCCTCTGCCTGGACCGCGAGGCCGTCGCCGGACTTCGCGCCGCGGGCCAGCAGTTGGTCGCCGGCCTGGATCTGCGCCAGGGTCCCGGCCTTCGCATCTTCGAACTTGACCGAGCCGTCGGCGTAGCGGCGGAACGCGGTGGCGGAGCTGGTGGTGATCTGGAGCTTGCGCGTGCCGGAGGAGACGGTGAGGGCACCGGTCGCCGCATCGACGGATTGGACGATGCCGCTGATGCCGCGCCGCTTCCAGTCCCCCTGCTCGGCCTCGTGCCTCTGGGCGATGTCGCCGGACTTCATCAGAATGACGCGGGACGCGGTGAACGATCCGGGGGTCTCGCCGGCGGCGCCTGAGATGAGCACACGATCGCCAACGGCGACGTCTGACAGGGCGGCAGTCTCGGCGGTTTTGAGGTCGGTGCTGCCGGGAGCGAGCCGCTGGATACGGGCGCTTGGCGGGACCTTGATAACCACCTGCTGCCCGGTGTCGGTGGTCAGGGTGAGACCGCTTGCGTCGATCGCCTTGACGGTACCCCTCTGAGGCGTGGCCCGCGTCGTGGTGGCGGGTGGGGGCGCCTGTGCGGCCAATCGGCCGGGAAGAGCGAAGAGGCTGGCGACCGCGAGCGTGATTGCGAAGATGAAGCGGTGACGCCCCGGTGTCCCTGTCTGGTTGGACATCATTGTCGTATCCCTAGTACCCGCCGCGTTCGCCCGAGATGCCGATTCGCTGGGGCGGTTTGTGCTGGATTTGTTTGAAGGCTAGCAGTGTTGCAGTCTCCCCGAAGGTGGACCAGGCGGGGCGAGGGACCCCATGGGGAGACGCTGCAGGAGGACAAAAGTTTCGCGGAAACGGGAGCTTCCCACGGTGCAGCCTGGGAGCCGGGCTCACCTATCTATTCGATTCATGGTACCCGGAGTCAGCGGGTCCCGAGCAGCTCCCGGACGGCCCGCTCGAGCTGCGCGTCGGTTCCTGCCAGGGTTTCGCCAAGGGGACGCTCGACCTCCACGTCGACCGGCCTGGGGTGCATCTCCATATTCTGTCCGCGCAGATCCTGGATGCGCGTGCTGGGGGTGCGAAGGGCGGAGCCGTCGATCAGCTGCGCTCCTCCGGTGAAGATGATCCATCCCGCCGTCGGTGTTCCGACCACCTTTCCCAGGCCGAGGGCGCGGTAGCCTTCCGTGAAGTCTTCCGCATCGGAGAGCGACGACTCGTTGGTGACGAGGACCGTGGGCAGGCCGAGCGCACGCTGGCCGAGGCTCTGGCGGCTGGGGATCGCGAAGAGGTCGCGCGGCGTCATCATCAGGTAGTTGCGGCGGGTGAAGACGTCGAGGACGTACCCGTTGACGTACCCTCCGTTGTTGTTGCGGACGTCGACGACGACACCCTGCTTGGACTCGTTCTGCGCGTCGAGGTCGAGATAGAGCTGCTGGAGGGAGCCGTCGCTCATGTCGGCGATGTGGACGTACCCGAGCTTGCCGCCGCTGATCCGGTCGACGAAGGCGCGGCGATCGTTGACCCACTGCCGGTAGAGCAGGCCGACGGCGGTGGCGGCGGGCACCGGGAGGACGACGGCGTCGCGGGTCTTGCCGTCGCGCAAGATGCCGAGCACGACGCGGTGGCCGACCTGATCCTGCAGCAGAGCGTCGAGGTTGCTGCCCTGCTTGACTGTCTCACCGTTGATGCTGACCAGCGTGTCTCCGGGGTGGATTGAACCTTCGGTAGCTGCGGGGCCGAGCTCGATGACCTCGCGAACGACCAGGCCGCGGCCGACTTCGTAGGCTTCGCGATCAAAGCGCAGGCCGAGGTTGCCGATGCGGGATGGGGGAGCCGCGCCGCGCATCTGCGGGCGATTGATGCCGGAGTGTGAGGCATTGAGCTCGCCGATCATGAGGTTGATGTCGCGGCGGAGCTCGTCCGAGGTGCGGGCGCCAGCGATGTAGGGCGCCCAGTGGTCGTGGAGGCCCCGCCAGTCCTGCCCGTTGAACTTCGCGTCGAAGAAGCGGCGGTTGAGGATGCCCCATGCCTCCTCAAAGACGACATTCTTTTCGGCGTCGAAGTCGACGTCCATGGGAGCGCTGGCGGCGACGGTCTTCGGTGTGCGGCTCTCGATATTGACCGAGTGGACGACGCCGTTTTCGAGGTAGAGGACCTCTTTGGAATCCGGCATAAAAGCGAAGTCGGAGCGGGAGCCGGGTGTGGAGGTGAGCTGGCGCGGAAACGGCGGCTCCCTGGCGAGCTCGTCGAGCGAGTAGGTGTACAGGCTCTGCTGATTGCCCGAACGTGCGGAGAAGAGCAGCATCTTGCCGTCGGGACTGATGGCCGGACCCTCGGAGCTGAGGCCCAGCGGAAGCAAAGTAAGGCGCTCGCGGATGCCCTCGAACACGATCTTCACGGGTTCCGGCTTCTTCTTCTCGGGCGTGGCGGGCTTCTCCGGGGTTCCGGGCAGAGCGGGCGCGGGCAGTGCGGGGCGATCGGTCTGGGCGTGCTCTGGATCGGACGGCGCAGTCTGCGGGTTCTCCGGATTCGCCGGTGAAGGTGGCGGCGTCACGCCGGGCGTCTTTGATGGACGGAAGAGCTCGCGGAACTCGTCCTCGCGATACTTCGGGACGTGCGGGAGGAGGTCGACGCGCGCGATCTGCACCTGCTCGCTACGCTGCGCGGTGTCGAAGAGGAGGTACCGGCCGTCGGGTGACCAGGCGATCTTCGAGCCGGTTTCGCCATTCGCGAGAAAGGTGACGGGATGCGCCTCGCCGCCGGATGCCTGGACGACGTTGAGATTGTTGAATGACCTCGCGTCGACGACGGTGAAGGCGATCCACTGCGAGTCGGGCGACCAGGCCAGAGCGGCGTCGCGCTCGAGGGCAGCCGTGACGATCACCTTGTCCGACACTGGAGAACCATTGGCAGCGAGCGTGAGCACGTGGAGCTGCCGGCCATCGCGGATGTAGGCGATGTGCTTGCCGTCGGGTGACCACACGGGCGACGTGTCCTCGCCCTTGCCGTCGGTCAGAGCGGTCTCCCGGCTGGCCGCGAAGTCGTACCCGAAGACCTGGCGGTTGCCGGAACGCTCGGAGGTGTAGGCGATCCTGAGCGAGTCCGGAGCCCAGACGGGGCTGCTCTCGGCGGCGGCGGTGCGCGTGATGCGCTGCGCTTCGCCGCCGTCTTTGGCGGAGGCTGCGAAGACCTCTCCGTGCGCGATCAGGGCGATCTTGGTTCCGTCGGGCGAGAGCGCCAGGCGGCTGAAGCTGGTCTCGGTCTGGTGCGTGATGCCGGGCGACGCCGGGAGGCCGCGCAGCTGGATCGGGACGACCTCTGCCTTCGCGCCGGTGGTGTCCATCTTCCAGATACCGAAGTCGCGCTCGAAGACGATGGTCCTGCCGGCGTTGCCGATGGTGGGCCAAAGGACGCGTCCGCGCTTGAAGTGTGTGATCTGTTTCGGCGCCAGTGTGTGGGCGGAGATGGGCATCGACCAGAGGTTTTCCGCTCCGCCCGCGTCGCTCATGTAGAAGATGGTCGCACCGTCCGCGGACCACATCGGCCACGCGTGCTTGGCGTCGGCGGGCAGGAGCCGTTGATACTTGCCGATGTCGGCGATCGGCTTCAGCCAGATCTCGGTCTCATCGATGTGCGCGTGTCCGTTGCGCCACCACTGCCGGTTGCTGATGCCCTTCGCAACAAGTGCAATGCTCTGTCCATCGGGCGAGGGGGCGGCTTCGAACTCGTTGAGATAGCGCTCACGGCTGACCTCGAGCGGTGTTCCGCCGCCTGCGCTGACGCGAAAGATATCGCCCAGGCCGGCGATGTCGTTGGCGGCCGAGGTGAAGTAGATCCACCTGCCGTCGCGCGACCAGCCATCAAGTTGATCAAGGCCGTCGGAGTAAGTGAGCCGCGTGAGATCACCGGTGGCGAGCGTGAGCACGTAGATGTTGCCGCCGCCGGTGCGGGTCGAGATAAAGGCCATCCGGGAGCCGTCGGGGGAGTACATGGGCCGCGACTCGGTGGCCGGGTGCGAGACCAGGAGGTGGGCCTCGCCGCCCGCCGCGGGAACGGTCCAGATATCTCCGCCGGAGACGAAGGCGATCTCGCGGCCGTCGGGCGAGATGGCAGGCTCTCCCAGGGACGGCCGTCCTTGCTGCGCGTGGGCGCACGCCGAGAGCAGGAGGCAGAGAAGAACGCGGAGCGCGGAGGGACGGAGTTCCAGCATCGGTGACGATCTCCTTGCCGCCTGCGAGGGTGGACGGCCTGATTTCAGGACAGCGAATTACAGCCAGGTGGGCTCGTTGGAAAGGATGGCAACCGTATCGGGCGGGACGATGACCTCGATCTCCGTGACCGTGACCTCGTCGGAGGACTTTAGAACGATCGGGAGATTGTCGGGATTGGGGCAGCGATGGACCTCCGTTCCCAGGTTGCAGATGAGACGAACATCGCCCCGCGTCATCACGAGCCAGCGCTTCCCCTCGTCATACCTGACCTTGATGTGAGAGAGTTCACCGTCGTTGAGCGACGGGGAGCAGCGGCGCAGGTGAATGAGCTTCCTGGTCCAGTCCAGCATCTCCGCGTGCTTTGCGTCGCTGAGCTCATACCAGTTGAGCTTCGAGCGTTCAAAGGTCTCGCGCTTTTCGGGATCGGGGATCTCATCAGGGTTCCAACCGAAGGCGGCGAAGTCCCTCTTTCGGCCCTCGGAGACGGCGCGCGCCATGTCGGGATCTTCGTGATCGGCGAAGTACTGGAACGGGGTGTCTGCGGCGTATTCCTCGCCCTGGAAGAGCATGGGAATGAAGGGCGCGAGCATGACGACGGCCGCCGCTACCTTGGATCGCGGGATGCCGATGATGTGCTCCAGACGGTCGCCGGTGGCGCGGTTGCCGATCTGGTCGTGGTTCTGGATGAAGCCGAGAAAGTGGTGCGCGGACAGCCGGTGAACGGGCCGGCCGTGCTTGCGACGGCGGTACTTCGAGTAGATCCCGTCATAGACGAAGACCTCCTTGAGCGACTTCGCGAGATCCTCCATGCTGCCGAAGTCGTCGTAGTAGCCCATGCCCTCCTGGCCCTTGTGCAGAAGCGAAAAGAGCGCGTGGTGAAAGTCATCGCTCCACTGCGCGTCCATGCCGTACCCTCCGGCCTCGCGCGGCGTCACGAGGCGCGGGTCGTTGAGATCGCTCTCGGCGATGAGGATGAGGCGGCGAGCGAGAGTGGATGAAAGGATGTCCACCTCGCTCGACAGCTGCTCCATAAAGTGAATCGCGGAGCGGTCCATGTACTCGTGCACAGCGTCGAGGCGCAGGCCGTCGATGTGGAAGTCCCGCATCCACATCAGCGCGTTATCGCAGAAGAAGCGGCGAACCTCGTCGCTTCCACCCTCTTCGAAGTTGACGGCGTCTCCCCACGGCGTGCGGTGGTTGGAGGTGAGGTAGGGGCCGAACTTGTTGGTGTAGTTGCCGACCGGGCCGAAGTGGTTGTAGACGACGTCCAGGATGACCGCGAGACGATGCTGATGGCAGGCGTCGACGAAGCGTTTCAGCGCGTCCGGGCCGCCGTAGTTTTCGGTGACAGCGAAGAGCGCGACGCCGTCGTACCCCCATCCGAAGGCGCCTGGGAATTCGGCGATGGGCATGAGTTCGACATGCGTGATGCCGAGATCGGCGAGGTACGGGAGGCGTTCGATCGCTGAATCAAAGGTGCCGCCCGGGGTGAAGGTGCCAACGTGGATCTCGTAGACGACACCGCCCGTCAGCGGTGGTCCCTGCCACTGCGCGTCATGCCACACGTATGCCTTCTGGTCGTAGAGGCGCGACGGTCCGTGCACGCCCCCGGTCTGGCGCAGGCCGCGTGGATCCGGGTACGGGGTGGGATCGCTGTCGATCAGAAAGAGGTAGTCGGTGCCGGTCGGGACATCGACCGCGACGTGCCACCAGCCTCTGCTGGAGGCGTTCATAGCGTGGGTCCCATCGCCGATCTGTACCCGCATCTTGCTGGCGAAAGGCGCCCAGACGGAAAACTCATGCATGCTTGTTTACTCCCGAACCTTGTTTACTCCCGAACCTTGTTTACTCCCGAACCAGGAGCGCGACCGGAAACTGCCGCAGCAGACGGTCGACGCGAAAGGGGCCGCCGGGAACCTCTTCGCCGGTCAGCCGATTCATCCATAAACCCTCGGGCAGCGTGACGGACGTATCCTGCCACGCGCCGTTGAGCGCCAGTGTAAGTCTGGGAACCACGGTTGCCACACGGCCTCCGCGAAGGTACGCGACCACGTGCTCCCGCCGACGTCCGGTCACATCGAGCGGGAGGTACGCTGCATCGGCGCCGATCCACTCGGGATGCTCCTTGCGCAGGTGGAGCGCGCGATAGATGGTCCACAGCTTGGGGAGGCCCTCGTCCGCGCGATCGACGATCGCTGTCAGCGGAAGCGACTTCATCTCCCCGAGCAGCGACCTCCGCAGCTGGTAGTTGACCGGTCGCCGGTTATCCGGGTCCACCAGGCTAAGGTCCCACAGCTCCGACCCCTGGTAAAGATCGGGAACACCGGGTGCGGTGTGCTTCATCAATGTTTGCGCCAACGAGTTCAGCCGGCCGGCATCGCGGACGCGCGCGACCATCTGCTCGAGGTCCGCAACGAACGGCGCGTTCCCAAGCGCCGCGTCGATGAACCGGTTCAGAGCGTCCTCGAACTCCTTGTTGTTCGCGGTCCAGGAGGTGCGCTGCTTGGCCTCCCGCGTCGCCTTCTCCATGTAGGCGTGGAGGCGATCCGCGCTGATGGGCCAGGCGCCGATCAGGGTCTGGTAGAAGAAGTACTCGGTGTTGCGATCAGGCAGGGCGTCCGTCCGCAGCTTGGAGTTGTGACGGGACCAGCGCCTGAGCGCGGCCCGGAACTCGCGCGGGATCTCGGTGAGGACGACCAGGCGGGCACGCACGTCGTCGGCACGCTTGGTGTCGTGCGTCGAGAGCGTGGTCATGGTCATGGGGTGCGTCGCCTGCATGGTCGCGTTGTACTCGTGGAAGTCGGCGACGCTGACGCCGTTCTGGGCAGGGTCGGCGCCGACCTCATTCATGGCGATCAGCCGGTTGTAGCAGTAGAACGCCGTGTCTTCGACGCCCTTCGCCATCACCGGGCTGGTGAACTGCTGGAAACGGAGGACGAATTCGGTCTCCTTGCGACCCCGGATCTGCAAGGTGAGGACGTCGCGGATGAACTCAAAGAGGGTGGGATCGAAGTCGGTGCGATTGCCCTTCGCGCAGAGGATAGCGCGGTCGACAACGGAGCGGTCCTCGTCGGTGATCTCCTCGCGGTCAGGGACGATGTAGGTGCGATAGATGGCGAAGCACGCGGCCACCTCGCGCAGCGCCCGCCGAATCTCGGTGCGGGTGAAGTCGCGCTCGTTGCGATTGCTCTCGCAGATCTCGACGAAGAGGCTGGTCAGGCGGTTGACGTCGCTGCCGAGCGCCTGCTCCATCACGTTGATCTTCTTATCGTGGGCGATCGTCGGGAAGTGCGTCGGCTCGCCCGTGAACTCGGCGTAGATCTCGGTGAGGTCCGCGATGCCCGCCGGGTTGACGAGCACACCGGTGGCAACGTTGAGGAAGTCGTAGCCGCTGGTGCCGTCGATCGGCCAGATGTCGCGCAGGTACTCCCCGGGCTCGAGGATCTTCTCCCCGATGATCCAACCGTCAGGGACGTGCTGGCGCAGGCGGTGGAAGTATTCGAGCGGATCGCGCAGGCCGTCCGGGTGATCCACACGCACACCGTCGAGGACGCCTCGCCGCAGCCAGTCGATCAGCAGGGCGTGCGTCTCCTCAAATACGTGTTCGCGCTCCATGCGCAGGCCGATCAGGGTGTTGACATCGAAGAAGCGGCGGTACCCGAGTTGCTGATCGGCGGTCTTCCAGTAGGCCAGGCGGTAGTACTGCTGGTTGAGCAGATCGTCGAGCGCATCGAGGTTCGCGTTCGTCTCCGCGATCGCGCGATCGATCGCCTCGCAGACCGGAGGCTCCTCCGCGCACAGCCGCTTCAGCAGCTTCCAAAGCACGGCCTTGTCGCGATGGCGGTCGAGCACGGCGCGGCGGTCGGAGGCGTCCGGCACCGGAAGCCGGCCGAAGGAGACCGAAAGAAAGCTCAAGGTGTCGGACTTCGAGTACTCGGCCGCGCGATTCAGCATGGCGGGCAGGGAGTTGGGTGTGACCGGCAGGCTCTGCCCGGCGGCTTCGACGTGAAAGACGTCGGCGTTGCGCGTCACCCTGATGCCGCCATCCTGCAGAACGCGGCCGTACTGATCGGCGAGGATGGGCACCAGCACCTTGTCCCGGAGACGCTCCTCCTCGGGCTGCCAGTCGATATCGAAGAACGAGGCGTAGCGGCTGGCCATGCCGTTTTCGAGCACGTCCCACCAGAAGCGATTCTCCTGTCCGAGCGACATGTGATTCGGAACGATGTCGAGGACCTGGCCTAGGCCGTTCTCGCCGAGACGCTTCGAAAAGCGCTCATGGGCTTCGCGGCCCCCAAGCTCGCGATTGACGCGCTGGTGATCGACCACGTCGTACCCGTGCATGCTTCCGGGAGCGGCCTGGAGGTAGGGCGAGCTGTACACGTGCGAGATGCCGAGGTCGTAGAGATACGTCGCAATCTCGGCGGCGTCGTCGAAGGTGAAGCCGCGGTGCAGCTGCAGGCGGTAGGTCGATGTGGGTATTCGGCGCATGATCCTCGAACGGGGGGGACATCTCCTAGTCTAGGGCAGAGGACGGCTAAATCCAGGGCAGAGCACGGTTTCAGTCCCGGGCAGAGGACGGTGAGGCCAGGGCAGAGCTACGGTTGCAAGCGGCGGGGGCGGTCTCCGGGGCAATCGCGGTCTACCACGTGTCTCCGCCGACCTCCGGCTGCCACAGACCTGAGATGGTAAAGGCGGTGTGCACCAGGGCGATGTGCGACAGGGCCTGGGGGAAGTTGCCCAGCAGCCGCTTTGCCGCAGGATCGTACTCCTCCGCGAGCAGGCCGACGTCGTTGGCGAGGTCGACCAGGCGGTCGAAGAGATCGCGAGCGTCGGCCTCGCGCCCGATGAGATGCAGGTTCGAGGCGAGCCAGAAGCTGCATGCGAGGAAGGCGCCCTCGTCCCCTGGCAGACCGTCGCTCGAGGTCTCGGGATCGTAACGCTGGACGAAGCCGTCCTTCAGCAACCGACGTTCGATCGCCTCGACGGTGCCGCGGATGCGGGGGTCGTCGGGCGGCAGAAATCCAACCAGGACGATGCGCAGGCAGGAGGCGTCGAGCTCCTTCGATCCGTAGGTCTGCACGAAGCTGTTCAGCTCCCTGTCGAAGCCCCGGTCGCAGACCTCGAGGTGGATCATCGCGCGATTCCGCTTCCACCGCTCCACGTCTCCGCCGCCGTCGAAGCGCTCGTGATGCTTGATGGCGCGATCCAGCGCGACCCACGCCATAACCTTCGAATGGGTGAAGTGCTGACGGCCCCCGCGCGTCTCCCAAATGCCCTCGTCCGGCTCCGTCCAGACCTTGCAGAGGTGATCGATCAGCTTGGCCTGGACGGCGGTCGCGTCGACGCGGATGTCAACCTCGGCCTCGGGCGTGCGGGCAAGCGCGGCCGCCAGCTCGCCGAAGACGTCCAGCTGAAACTGGTCGACCGCCCCGTTGCCGATGCGCACCGGCCTGGAGTTCTCGTAACCCGGCAGCCAACCGGCGGTCCACTCGTTCAGCTGCCGCTCCCCGCAGATACCGTAGATGGTCTGCACCTGCTCCGGGGATCCGGCGATCGCGCGCAGCAGCCATCGCCTCCATGCGATCGCCTCCTCGAAGAAGCCGGCCTGCAGCAGCACAAGCAGCGTAAACGAGGTGTCGCGCAGCCAGCAGTAGCGGTAGTCCCAGTTGCGAACGCCGCCAATCTTCTCCGGAAGCCCGGCCGTGGCCGCCGCCACGATGCCGCCCGAGGGCCGGTAGGTCAGCGCCTTCAGGGTGATCAGAGACCGGTCGACGATGGCCTGGTAGCGTCCGCGAAATGTGCTCTGCGCCATCCATTCGGTCCAGAAGCTGGATGTATCCTCAAGCGCCTTCTCGGCCGGCGGGGATGGTGGGACCGATCCGAGCGAGGAGGCACTCGTCAGCGTGAAGCTGATCGTCTCGCCGGCACGGACATTGAAGTCGCTGACGGTCGACATCGCCTCACCCCGCAGCGGCACACCTGTCCGCAGCACCACCATGTCGGCGCCTGCGATCGCATGGAGATCCTCTCCGACCGTGGTCACCCAGGGGATGCTTCGGCCGTAGTCGAAGCGGATGGCCAGGTCCATTCGCATCGCCACCTTCCCACGCACGCCACGCACCATGCGGATGACGTGCGAGTTCTCGGCGCGGGGAGGCATGAAGTCGGTGAGCACCATCTCTCCGTCTTCGGTCGTGAAGGTCGTGTCGACGATCAAAGTTTGCGGGCGGTAGCGGCGGCGGATGGAGACTGGCTTCGCCGCGGGAGCGATCTTCCAGAAGCCGTGGTCGGCCGTTCCCAGAAGTGCGGCGAAACATGCGCCCGAGGAGAAGGTCGGACAGCAGAGCCAGTCGATCGATCCTTCGAGAGAGACCAGGGCCGCAGTCTCGCAGTCGCCGATCATGGCGTAGTCTTCGATCCGGACGCCCTTCAGCGGCAGCGGTTCCGGCGGTTTCGATTCAGGCACGGTGTCTCCTAGGCTCCCAGGCTCTGCTTCGCCAACTTAGAGGTCTGCTTCCAGCTCGAGCTCTCTCCAGCCCCAGATGTCTCTCCAACACTGGTTCTCTCTTCAGCACTGGTTCTCTTCAGCATAGACGGGCGCGACCGTCACCCCGCAAACCGCACCCGGCCTGCCGCCCTGTCACACATCCGGGCCGTGCGTTAGGATTTTGAAGCGAGGACTTCCGCAACTCGAGCCGTTTCGGGTAAGGGCAGCCGCAGAGGATGGATGAAACGGGGGTCAGCAAGATCGCCCGAGTTGGATGAGATGAAACCAAAAGAAGGTCGCAAGCGCGTCGTCATCGAAGAGGTTAAACCACAGATCGACTGTGGACGGTATCCGGCAAAGCGGGTCGTCGGCGACCAGGTAGTCATCACCGCCGCCGTCTTCGGCGATGGTCACGACCACGTCGCCGGCCGTCTCCTGTACCGCCACGGAAAGGAGCGCAAGTGGCGCGAGACGCCGCTCCTGGCGCTGACCAACGACCTGTGGACGGCGAGCTTCACGGTCGACCGGCCGGGGGAGTGGAAGTACAGCATCGAGGGCTGGGTCGACCACTTCGACACCTGGAGGTCGGACCTCAAGAAGCGCATCGCCGCCCAGCCCGATCCGGCGCACCCGGAGTACGGCCTGTCCACCCAGAACATCCCCCTCGCTCTCCGCAGCGGCGCCCTTCTGCTCGAAGACATGATGGCCCGGGCCGGCGCCGCGGATGCAAAGCTGCTGGAGCAGATCGTCCTCTCGCTGCGCTGGCTGGCCGACCAGGACTCGCCCGTCTACGAGTACCCGCTGGCGGACAGCATGGGCGAACTCGCGGCCAAGTATCCCGACCTGAAGTATGCCTCGCGCTACATCCGGGACCTGACGATCTGGGTCGATCGCGAACGGGCTCGCTTCTCGGCGTGGTACGAGCTGTTTCCGCGTTCCACATCGCCCGAGCCCGGCCGGCATGGGACGCTCAGGGACGTGGAAGCTCTGCTCCCGTCGATTGCTTCGATGGGGTTCAATGTGCTCTACCTGCCGCCAATCCATCCCATCGGAACGGCCTTTCGCAAGGGTCCGAACAACAACGTCGTCGCGGCTGAGGGCGACCATGGAAGTCCGTGGGCAATCGGTGCGGCGCAGGGCGGGCACAAGGCCGTCCACACGGATCTGGGCACGCTCTCTGATCTCGATCACCTGTCGACCGCCGCCCGCGAGCACGGCCTGGAACTCGCCATGGACATCGCCTTCCAGTGCTCGCCCGATCATCCCTGGGTCAAGCAGCACCCGTCATGGTTCCAGCATCGCCCCGACGGAACCATCCAGTACGCCGAGAATCCGCCGAAGAAGTACCAGGACATCTACCCGCTCGACTTCGAGTCGGAGGACTGGCGCGGTCTGTGGGAGGAGCTGCTGTCGGTCTTCCAGTTCTGGATCGGCCACGGCGTGCAGATCTTTCGCGTGGACAACCCGCACACCAAGGCGCTGCCCTTCTGGGAGTGGGTGATCGACGAGATCCACAACGGATGTCCCGAGGCCATCTTTCTGGCCGAAGCGTTTACCCGGCCGCACGTCATGTACTCGCTGGCGAAGGCGGGCTTCACCCAGTCCTACACCTACTTCACGTGGCGCAACACCAAGGCGGAGCTGCAGCAGTATCTGGAGGAGATCACGCAGCCGCCGGTCAGCGACTTCTTCCGCCCGAACTTCTGGCCCAATACGCCGGATATTCTCCATGCCGCGCTGCAGAATGGCGGCCGCCCGGCGTTTATGCAGCGCCTCATCCTAGCCGCCACCTTGACCGCGAACTACGGCGTCTACGGCCCCGCGTACGAGCTGGGGGAGAACGCGCCCATCAAGGCCGGGAGCGAGGAGTACCTCCACAGCGAGAAGTACGAGATTCGGCAGTGGGACCGGGGCGCATCGCATTCGATCGCGCCGCTGATGACCAGGCTGAACCAGATCCGGGGGGAGAACCTGGCGCTCCAAAGCAACGATCGCCTGCACTTCCACCATGTCGATAACGCCCATCTGCTCTGCTACAGCAAGACCTCCGCCGACCGTGAAAGCATTATTCTGGTCGCGATCAATCTCGATCCAGCGCAGGAACAGGCCGGTTGGATCGACCTCGACCTGGGCGAGCTGGGCGTGCCCTACAATCGCAACTTTGATGTGGAGGATCTGCTGACGGGCAAGCACTACCAGTGGCACGACCGCAGCAACTACGTAGCGCTGCGACCTGAGATCATGCCGGCGCACATCTTCCGCGTTCGCCTGCTCTCCTGAGGGGCATCTGCTGCGACCTTGCCCCTCCAACATCGCTCAAAAACAGACAGGCGTTGCCTCGCGGCAGCCCCCATCCAAGCCGGTTAGGTTGAGACCGTCAACAAAGGTTAACGAGTGAAGAAAGCTGGAAGCGCCACCGATCCGCTCTGGTACAAAGACGCGATCATCTACGAGATCCACGTTCGCGCCTTCATGGACTCGAACAATGACGGCATCGGTGACTTCGGCGGCCTGATGTCGAAGCTCGACTACCTCCAGGACCTCGGCGTCACCTGCCTTTGGCTGCTTCCCTTCTTCCCGTCGCCGCTGCGGGATGACGGCTACGACATCGCGAATTATGTCGAGGTGAATCCCAGCTACGGAACCATCGACGACTTCAAGCAGTTTCTGGATGCGGCTCACCAGCGCGGCATGCAGGTGATGATCGAGCTCGTCATCAACCACACCTCCGACCAGCATCCGTGGTTTCAGAAGGCGCGGATCGCGGCCCCGGGATCGCCCGAGCGTGACTTCTACGTCTGGTCCGATACCGACCAGCTCTACAAGGACGCGCGCATCATCTTCACGGACACGGAGAAATCAAACTGGACGTGGGACGAGGCGGCCAAGGCCTACTACTGGCACCGCTTCTTCTCGCACCAGCCGGACCTCAACTTCGACAATCCGGCCGTGATCGAAGAGATCCTCACCGCGATGCGCTTCTGGCTGGATATGGGTGTCGACGCCCTGCGCATGGACGCCATTCCTTATCTCGTGGAACGCGATGGCACCAACTGCGAGAACCTTGCCGACACCCACGTGAAGATCAAGCAGATTCGTGCGGCAATCGACGAGGGCTACTCCAATCGCCTGGTTCTGGCCGAGGCCAACCAGTGGCCGGCCGATGTGCGGCCATACTTCGGCGATGGCGACGAGTGCCACATGGCCTTTCACTTCCCGCTGATGCCGCGCATCTACATGGCGCTGCGACAGGAGGATCGGCTTCCCATTACCGACATCATGGCGCAGACCCCGGACATCCCGGCTAACTGCCAATGGGGTCTCTTTCTCCGCAATCACGACGAGCTGACGCTCGAGATGGTGACCGACGACGAGCGCGACTACATGTACCTCGCCTACTCGGCCGATCCGCGCATGCGCATCAACGTCGGCATACGCCGCCGCCTGGCTCCGCTGGTCGACAACAGCCGCCGCCGCATTGAACTCCTGAACTCGCTCCTGCTGTCTTTTCCCGGAACGCCGATCATGTACTACGGCGACGAGATCGGCATGGGCGACAACATCTACCTCGGTGACCGCAACGGCGTCCGAACGCCCATGCAGTGGAACTCCGATCGCAACGCCGGCTTCTCGAAGGCGGTTCCGGCGAAGCTCTACTTCCCGGTCATCATGGACCCCATCTGGGGCTACCAGGCGATCAACGTCGAGGCGCAGCAGTCGGACCAATCGTCGCTCCTGCACTGGACGCGCAACATGATCGCGCTGCGCAAACTGTTCCAGGTCTTCGGCCGCGGGACGCTGGAGTTCCTCCATCCGGAGAACCGCAAGATCCTTGCCTACATCCGCAATCTCGATCGCGCCGATGGGACCCACGAGACGGTGCTCTGCGTCGCCAACCTTTCCCGCTTCGCGCAGCCGGTCTCGCTCGATCTTAGCCGCTTCGATGGCATGCAGCCGATGGAGATGCTCGGCTACGTGAGCTTCCCGGTGGTCACGAGGCAGCCGTACCCGCTCACGCTCGCGCCCTACTCCTTCCTCTGGCTGGAGCTCCAGCCGGCCGTCGTGAAGGCGGACGCTCCCGCGCTGCCGGCGGAGGATCCCGCGCTTGACCTGCTGGCCCAGGGCGCCCTCCGGGGAGATCTCTCAAACCTTCTGACTGGTGCCGGCCTCGATCTCTTGCAGCAGCTGTTGCCCACCTACCTCCAGCAGCAGCGCTGGTTCGGCGCGAAGTCCAAGTCGATCCGGGAGGTCGGCATCGACGACTGGATGCAGCTGCCGGACGTCAAGGCCGTGCTCGTCTTCCTGCGGATCACCTATGCCGACGACACCCTCGACCTCTACCAGCTTCCTCTGGCGATTACATCCGGCGACGAGGCCGATGCCATCCGCTCGTCCGCGCCCGCGTCCATCCTTGCCAACCTCGGCAGCGCCGGCCGCTCGGCCATCCTGCACGATGCCACGGCGAACGCAGACCTGCGGGACGCGCTTCTGCGCCTGATCGAAACGGAAGCGTCCGTGCAGGCGCAGAACTCTACCCTGAGCGGACATCCCTCGACCGCCTTCAGCCATGTGCGTGGCGAAGGTCGGCTGCCCTCGCGCACCGCATCGGCAGAGCAGTCGAACACCGGCATCCTCTATGGCGACCGCATGATCCTCAAGCTCTTTCGCCGCCTGCAAGGGGGGGAGAACCCCGACACCGAGATCGGCCGCTTCCTCACCGACGTCGCCCATTTCCCGCGCATCGCACCCTTTCTGGGTGACCTTCGCTCCGTCTCCGCGAATGGCGTCGAGACCACCGTCGCGATGCTGCAGGGCCTGGTCGCGAACCAGGGCGACGGCTGGGAGTGGACACTGGAGGAGCTCGGGCGCTACTACGATTCGGTCGCGACCTGCCCCCTTCCACCCGACCTGGGCCACTCGCCCAACTTTCTCGAGACAGCGCGCGCGCCGGAGATCGCGTGGGAGCACGGCGGCCTCTACCTCGACGCGGCTGCCCTGCTCGGCCGGCGAACGGCGGAGATGCACCTGGCGCTGGCGACGCCGACCGACGACCCCGCCTTTCGCGCCGAGCCGCTGACCGCTGCCGACCTCGTGCTCGACGCGGAGCGGATCTCGGCGCAGATCGGAAGCGCGCTCGAAGCTCTGAAGCGCGGCATGACCAACCTACCCGAGTCCGATGGGAACGGCTCAAGCGTGGTCGACGATGCGGCGCGCCTGGTCAGCCGGCGGCTCGACCTGCTTCGCCGCGCCCGCATCGACACCGCCTCGGGGTCGACCGAGTTCGGCCAGAGAATCCGCATCCACGGCGACTTCCACCTCGGACAGGTCCTGCGCGCGAAGCACGACTTCATGATCCTCGACTTCGAAGGGGAGCCGGCGCGTCCGCTGGAGGCCCGCAGGCGCAAGCAGACGCCCCTGAAGGATGTGGCCGGTATGCTCCGATCGTTCAGCTATGCCGCGTTCTCCGGTCTGGACCGCTTCCTCCAGCGCCGGCCAGAGGCGCGCCACGTCGAGCCCTGGGCGCGGTTGTGGCTCAACTCCGTCTCGACCGAGTTCCTCGCTGGATACAGCCAGGCGATCCAGGCCAATCCGCGCCTGCTTCCGCCGCCGGCCGAGGCGCAGTCCATGCTGGACGCATGCCTGCTTGAGAAGGCACTCTATGAGCTGCAGTACGAGCTCAACAACCGGCCCGACTGGGTTCGCATTCCACTGGCGGGCATCCTTGCCCTGCTTCGTAACTCCAGGGTTACGGACGCGGTAGTCTGAGAGAAGAATGGCGCCATCCGAGTACACGACCGAACAGGAATCAGCCGCAGGGACGGCGACCGAGCAGGCGCCGCCCGCCCCCAGCCGTCTCCTTGTCAACCTGACGCTGCTTGCACCCGACGCCCTTGAAGCGACGCTGGGCCACATCGCCGAGGCTCTCCCCGAGACCGCGGTGCGGGTTATCGTTCCGGAGAGCTTGAACGGCGGACCCCGCGAGTTTGGGAATCTGACCGTGGTTCCGCACACGCCCTCCGTGGTCTCGTCGAGCCCCTGGATCATTCGGGCATCCGACTACCTCAACCTCTACGATCTGGTGCGCCGCCATGGGGCGGAGACCTGCCTGATTCTGGGAGGGGAGGCGCAGACGGTCGAGCCCCGGTCGATCCGCGCGCTTGTCGACGCGGCCTTTGCGCAGGCCGACCTGGTGATGCCCCGCTACGACCTCCGTCCGCGCGAGGGCCTGGTCAACTCGGCCATGCTCTACCCTGTCTCCCGCGCTCTCTACGGCGCACGCCCACGCTTTCCGCTGGCTATCGATCTCGCGCTCTCCGTGCGCATGGCGGAGCGGATGGCCATGGCCGCCCAGCGCTACACCTCCATCGGCCAGAACGACGCTCTGCTGTGGCCGGTGGCGGAGGCCTCGGTCGCAGGATTTTCGGTGACCCAGGTCGACGCCTGCCACCGCGCCATCCCGCAGCCGGGTATTGCCGACCTCAACACCCTGCTCGCGCTCATCGCCGGTTCGATGTTTGCGGATGTCGAGGCCAAGGCCGCCTTCTGGCAGAGATCCAGGGTCACACCGCCCGAGACCCCTCCCCCCGGCAACGCCATGGAGGAGCCGCCGCCCGACATCCAGCCCATGCTGGACTCCTTCCACCTCGCCTACACCAACCTGCGCGAGATCTGGTCATTGGTGCTCCCGCCGCAGACGCTTCTCGGCCTCAAGAAACTTTCGCTGCTGCCGTCCGAAAGCTTCCGCATGCCCGACGCACTCTGGGCCCGCATCGTCTACGACTTCATCCTCGCCTTCCGGCTTCGCACCCTGAATCGCGGACACCTCCTGGGCGCGCTCACGCCGCTCTACCTCGCCTGGGTCGCCTCCCACCTGAAGCTCCTGCACTCGGGCGTCGCCGCGGAGCGCCACGTCGAAGGGACAGCCGTTGCATTCGAATCAGAGAAGCCCTACCTCGTCTCACGCTGGCGATGGCCCGACCGCTTCAATCCCTGACGCGGTCAGTTCACCCGGCGCTCCTCTCGTCCACCCCGAGACAGAGTCGCAGCCGAACAGGATCAGAACCGAAGGTAATAGCAGCATCCGCAGATCGCACCACCATCTGAACGCGCACGACTCGCTTGACCCGCAAGAATCCGCAAGGAGAAAGACATGCTGCAAGTGACCGTCTCACCCGCCGCCGCCCCAACGTATCCCGTTTCGGCCTATCCGGAAGCTCTGCCATCGGTGTGGCAGCAGGTCGGGGGTGCGCTCAGCCAGTCCATGCACCGCTCACTCGTCAAGCTGGCCAGCTTCCTTCCCGGCATCCTCGCTCTCCTGATTGCCGTTCTCCTGCTCGCCGCCGTGGGCGCCCTGCTTGCCATCGCCCTGCGCAAGGTGCTGACCCGCATTCGCTTCGATGAGCGGCTGAGCCGCAACACCGCCGCCGGGGTCTCGGACTTCTCGCCCTCCAACAGCCCGACTCTTCTGGTCACCCGCTTCGCCTTCTGGGGATGTGTCGTTCTCGGCTTTGTGATCGGCATCTCCGCCTTCGACGCCTCCTACTCGAACAGCGCGCAGGTCTCCATCTTTCTCCTCCCGTATGTCGCCCACTCGGTCGGCGCCGTCATCCTCCTGCTTGCCGGCAGCATCATCGCCCGCTTCCTCGCCAGGTCCGTCCTGATCGGCGCCGTCAACGCGAAGCTGCAGTACGCCCGCTTCCTCTCGATGGGCGTGAAATGGCTGGTTCTCGTCCTGACCGCCGCCATGGTGCTCGACCATTTGCAGGTCGGCGGCACCATCATCGAACTCGCCTTCGGCATCCTGTTCGGAGGCATCGTCCTCACGCTGTCGCTCGCCGTCGGGCTCGGTTCGCGCGATATCGTGAGCCGCTCGCTCGAACGTAACGCCGACCGCCTGCCGCCCTTCGATCCTGCCGCAGGCGAGGTCGCGCGCGCCTCCTCTGCACCGGCTGAGAGTCTGCGCCACTTTTAGCTTTACCGGCGCGGCTAGCGGCTAGCGACGTTGTCGCCTAGCCTGGCTGAGCTCCACTGGACGAGATGGCGGGTCGCGTCACCTTCTTAGCCGCATGCAACCCCGTACCCCGAGGATCTACACGCAGATGCAGGTCGAGGACATCTACGCAAAGCTCACACCGCTGTTTCACGATCTGTTCGATGACGATCACCTCCTGCTCACGCCCGGTCTTAGCGCCGGCGACGTCGCCGAGTGGGACTCGTTCAATCACATCAACCTCATCGTTGCGGTCGAGGCCACCTTCAAGATCAAGTTCCACACGGCGGAGCTGGAATCGCTGCAGACGGTCGGACACCTGGTCGACCTCGTCGCGAAGAAACTCGCCGCGCAGGGTCGCTAAGTGGGGAAGAGGCAAGTCTGCCAACCGCCATATCGAATGCGGCCCGCTGTTGAAAAGCTCCCCTCGAAGCTGCGGTCAGTCTGCGATAGAGTCTTGGACATGGCGTGGCTCGCGGATGTCGCGGCTTATCGAGCGCGACCCAGGGTTCATTATTAGTGATTCGACCGGAGGCTCCCCGTGGCACCAGCAAAGTCAAAGCTCGAACCGCCAGCGCAGAGACGTTTCAACCTCCCCGGAAGTGAAAAGCCGCCCCTTGTACAGGCGCCTTCAGGAGCCGCTCCAAAACCCTCTCCAGGACCCGCTTCCAAGGGTCGAATCACGGTGACGGTGATCGTCCGGCCAAAGACGCCGATCGACGTTCGGACGCTCGGCAAAGTGCGGCTCACGCGCGCACAGTTCGCCCAGAAGCACGGCGCCGACCCGGCCGCGGTCAGGGCAGTCCGCGCCTTCGCGAAGCAGTTCGGCCTCGCCGTCGAGCCCGGATCGCCAGCGCCCGGCCAGCGCTCCGTGCAGATCTCCGGCAGCGCCTCCGCAATCCAGACTGCCTTCGCCGTCACCCTGCAGCAGGTCGCGCACGAGGGCGAGACCTACCGCGTGCGCGAGGGGCCCATTCAGCTGCCCGAAGAGCTCAAGGGCATGGTCGAAGCTGTGCTCGGCCTCGACGACCGCCCACAAGCGAAGCCTCACTTCCGCATCGCGCCCGGCTCCAGGAGCATCGGGCCCGGCTCGGAGGAAAGCAGCCCCAACCCCGCGGACAGCAAGTCCGGCGCGAGCCCGGGCGCTAACCCGAAGGACGCGTCTATCCGCGCGCGCGCCTCCGGCATCTCCTACACGCCCGTCCAGGTCGCCAACCTCTACCAGTTCCCGAAGTCCGCCAGCGGAGCCGGACAGACGATCGGCATCATCGAGCTCGGCGGCGGGTTCCGCAAGGCCGACATCACCGCCTACTTCAAGTCGCTCGGCCAGAAGACGCCCAGGGTCCTCGCCATCTCTGTTGACGGCGGCAAGAACGCGCCCACCACGGCGACGAGCGCGGATGGCGAGGTCATGCTGGATATCGAGATCACCGCGGCCGTCGCTCCCGGCGCAACCATCGCCGTCTACTTCGCGCCGAACACCGATCAGGGCTTCATCGACGCCATCTCGACCGCGGTGCACGACACGAAGAACAAGCCGAGCGTGATTTCAATCAGCTGGGGAGGTCCCGAATCGAGCTGGACCCAGCAGGCCCTCACCGCGCTCGACCAGGCCTGCCAGGCCGCCGCCGCTCTGGGCGTCACCATCACGGCGGCGTCGGGCGACAATGGGTCGAGCGACGGCGGCACCGGCGACAACGTCGACTTCCCCGCCTCCAGCCCGCACGTGCTCGCCTGCGGTGGAACCAAGCTCGTCGCGAGTGGAAGCACCATCGCCTCCGAGGTCGTCTGGAACGAGGTCGCGAACAACGAGGGTGCGACCGGCGGAGGCGTCAGCAAGATCTTTGCGAAGCCCACCTGGCAGGCGAACGCCAACGTCCCTGCTCCCGTGGGAGGAAGCGGCGGTCGGGGCGTTCCGGATGTTGCCGGCGACGCCGATCCCGCTACCGGATACACCATCCGCGTCGACGGCCAGACCCTCGTCTTCGGCGGCACCAGCGCCGTTGCTCCGCTATGGGCCGGCCTGGTCGCGGTCGCCAATCAGCAGAACAAAGTCTCCGCCGGCTTCCTGCAACCGGCCATCTACGCCGCCCGTGCGAAGTCCGCCTTCCACGACATCACGGTCGGCAACAACGGCACATTCGCGGCTGCGCCCGGATGGGACGCCTGCACCGGCCTGGGGTCGCCGATCGGCACAGCGCTCATCTCCCTGCTCGCGCCCAAGAAGCCCGGAAAGAAGCCCACGAAGGGCAAGACGGGCAAAGGAACAGCGCCGGCGAAGGGTGCAGCACCGGCCCGATCGTCAGGCAAAGGCAAGCGCACGGCAGCCCTCGGGTAGCTCCAAGCAAAGCCGTTCCCACCCACCGCCGGCCCCGCCAGCACGTCCGCGACCTCCGCAAGGTAGGCCGCCGAAGCTACAGCGTAACGCCCGCCGCGCGATAGATCGCAACCATGTGCTGCATGTCGCGCAGACCCTCTTCGCCCGGAGTCCTGGGCGTCTTATTCTCGCGGATGCACTCCGCGAGGTGCTCCGCCTCGCGCTGAAACTGCATCGGGTCCTTCTCCGGATTGCTCTTCTCAAACTGCCGGTTATCGGGCAGGCTGGCCCGCATTCGCAGACCCTCATAGCTGAACGCGGGTTCCATCTCAATCCATCCTTTGGACCCATTCACCTGGAAGAAGCCGGGCATGTTGGCGCCATAGGTAGTGCTGCAACTCGCCAGGATCCCGGACGGGAATCGCGTCGTCCACGACAGGTTCTCCTCCATCTGGTCGAAGCGCCCGTCGTGGTCGGGAGTGGACGCGAAGGCGTGAAACTCCGCAGGCTCCTCGCCGGTGAGATAGCGCGTCGCATTCAGGCTGTAGATGCCCACATCGAGCAGCGGACCGCCACCGGCCAGCTTCTTATCCAGCCGCCAGACGCCCTTCGGCGAGTTGAAGCCAAACGCGCTCTGGATAGACTGCACCTCGCCGATCGCGCCGCTGCGAATCATCTGGATCGCCTCCAGATTGAGCGGCTCATAGTGCAAGCGGTAGGCGATCATCAGCTTCACCCGCGCCGCTTTGCACGCCGCAATCATCTGCTCCGCCTCGGCCACCGTCGCCGACATCGGCTTCTCGCACAGCACATGCTTTCCCGCCTTGGCGGAGCGGATCGTGTACTCCGCGTGCATGCTGTTCGGCAGAGCGACATACACCGCGTCGATCGCCTTGTTGTCGCGCATACGGTCCATCTCCGCATAGCTGTAGATCGACTCCTTCGGGACCCCGATCTGCGCGGCGATGCGCTCCGCCTTCGCGCGATCTCCGCTCACCAGGCCGGTCACACGCGCGTGCTGGCTCTGCTGGATGCCGGCTATAAAATGTTTCGCGATCTCACCCAGGCCGATGATGCAGTAGCCGATTCGCGGAGCTCCCTCCTCCGCCTCCAGCCGCGGCACAACACCCGCCGCCAGCGCCATCGCGCCCATCGAGCTCACCTTCGTAAACTGCCGCCGGTTCCACCTTGCCGTCACTCCAGTCATCCCTTTCATCCTCCGCTCCCCTCCCCGCCTGCGCATGCTCGCTGAAGATGTTGCTCAGCGCATGACGCCGCCAGGCTTTCGTTCTATCCTTGCTCCAACTCCGTGCCCCGCCGCGAACTCCCGCGACACCGGCGGGTTCCCGGCACGTCACCGCAAAGCGAGGCGCACTTCGTTCGATGCAAAAGGAGACCCAGGCCGTCATCGGCACATCACCCCTTCGCAAGGAGGGCGCGGCCAAGGTACTCGGGACCGCGATGTATGTCGACGACCTCACGCTTCCGGACATGTGGTACGGCGCCACCATCCGCAGCTCGGTCGCCCGCGGCCGCATCCTCTCGATCGACTTCGATCCCGCCGTCCCCTGGGCCGACTTCGCCATCGTGACCGCAAAGGACATCCCTGGCGAGAACACCGTCGTCCACCTCACCAAGGACCACCCCTGCCTCGCCGACACCGAGGTGAATCACGCCGGCGAGCCGATCCTTCTGCTCGCGCACCCGGAGCGATCGGCCCTGCTCGCCGCAGCCGCCACCATCCACATCACCTATCAGGAGCTGGCCGGCGTCTTCACCATCGAGGAGTCCGAGGCAGCCGCCGATAGCGGGGACCCCGACCGCATCATCTGGAACAACCACGCGCAGGATTCGCCCAACACCTTCAAGCGCTACCTCATGCAGGGGGGCGGCCGCCCGGTGCCCGACTCCGTCTGGGCCGAGGCCGACTTCATCGTAGAGGGCGAGTACACCACCGGCGCGCAGGAGCAGCTCTACATCGAAAACAACGGCGTCATCGCCGAATGCGCCTTCGACGAAAATGGCGCACCCGCGTCCGTCACCGTTCGCGGATCGATGCAGTGTCCCTTCTACCTCCTGCACGCGCTCTCGCTGGTCTTCAACCTCCCCGCCGACCAATGCCGCGTTATCCAGACCGAGACCGGAGGCGCGTTCGGCGGCAAGGAAGACTTCCCGTCCGTCATCGGATCGCACGCCGCCCTCCTCGCCATGCGCTCGGGACATCCGGTCAAGCTCACCTACGACCGCGCCGAAGACATGGCCGCCACCACCAAGCGCCACCCCTCCCGCACGCGCCACCGCACCGCCGTCTCCAGGAGCGGAAAGATCCTGGGCGGAACGATAGACTTCGCTATCGACGGCGGAGCCTACGCCACCCTCTCCCCGGTCGTGCTCTCGCGCGGCACCATCCACGCGCCCGGGCCCTACCTCTGGCCCTTCCTCGAGATCCGCGCCAAAGCCATGGCCACCAACGTCCCTCCGCACGGAGCCTTTCGCGGCTTCGGAGCGCCGCAGAGCATCTTCGCTCTCGAGCGCCACATGGACAAGATCGCGCGCGCCGTCGGCCTCTCACCCGAGGAGCTTCGGCGCCGGAACTTCCTCTCCACCGGAGATCGAACCGCCACCGGCCAGGTGCTCTCGGATCCCGTCGACATGCAGGCGCTGCTCGACCGCGCCCTCCTCGAGTCGGACTTCCACGCGAAGCAGCAGAGCTTCGATCGCGAGAACCCCGCGAGCCCCATAAAGCGCGGCCTGGGCTTCGCCACCTTCTTTCACGGCGCGGGCTTTACCGGCTCCGGCGAGCGCCGCCTCAACTCCGTCGTTGACCTCGCCCTCAACTCCGAGGGCCGGCCCGAGATCTTCGTCTCCTCGACCGAGTTCGGCCAGGGAACCAACACCATCCTCTGCCAGATCGCCGCCCAAGCGCTCCACCTCCCTTACGAAGAGATCCTCATCGCCCAGCCTGACACAGCTCTCGTGCCCAACTCCGGACCCACGGTCGCCAGCCGTACCGCGATGATCGTCGGCAAGCTGGTCGAGCAGGCCGCCGAAGAATTGTGCGCCGCGCTCGTCGCCTCAGGACACCTACGGCAGCCCTTCTCCGCCGGCGAGTTTCGCACCGCCGCGCAGGCCTACCTCTCCGCGCACGGCGACCTCCGCGTCAGCGCCCGCTACAAAGCGCCCGGCGACATCTTCTGGGACGACGAGACTTACTCGGGCGACGCCTACCCCGCGTACGCCTGGGCCGTCTACGTCGCTGAGGTCGCCGTCGACACGCGCACCTACACCGCGACGGTTACAAATTTCCACGCGCTCCAGGAGGTTGGCCGCGTCCTCCATCCCGTGCTCGCAAAGGGACAGGTCGAGGGCGGCGTCGCCCAGGGCATCGGCTACGCTCTCTATGAAAAGTGTGTCTGGGACCGCGGACGCATGAGCAACAATCAGATGACAAACTACATCATGCCGACCTCCATGGATCTGCCGCCCATTCACGTCTCCTTCGAGGAGGTCGCCTCCGTCCACGGGGCCTTCGGCGCGAAGGGCATCGGCGAGCTCCCCATGGATGGCCCCGCGCCCGCAATCCTGAACGCGATCGAAGCCGCTACCGGCCACTCCTTTACCGCCATCCCTCTGCTCCCCGAGGACATCTTCGAGCGCATGTGCGCTCCCGGCGACCCAACCGCAGGCAGCGAAAACCTCGAGCCCGCGGTCGCCGGCCCCTACTTCAGCGAGCTCCGAACGTGATCGCCCTTCGCGTCCGCGCCTGCTTTGCCGTCCTCGTCTTCGCCCTCTGCATCCTCGTCGCAATCGCCCCCGTCCGCGTCGCCAACTTCCTCCTTCGCCAGCCCCTGATCGAGGATGGCGACATCTCCTTCACCCTCTTCTACCGCCTCCTCGCCGTCGTCGGCGGCCTCGCGTCCCTCTATCTTCTGATCGGAGATCTATGGCACATCGCCCACCCATGACGACCCCCGATGTGACCCTCGAGTGCATGGTCAACGGCGATCTCCGGACCATCACCGCACCGCCCATTAAGCGGCTTCTGGACATCCTTCGCGACGACCTTCGCCTCACCGGCGCCAAGGAGGGATGTGGCGAGGGTGAGTGCGGCTCCTGCTCCGTTCTTCTCAACGGCGAGCTCGTCAACTCCTGCCTGGTCCCGTTCTTGCAGGTCGAGAACGCGACCATCCTCACCATTGAGGGCCTCGGCAGACCCGCGCGGCTCCACCCCATCCAGCAATGCTTTCTCGCCGAGGGCGGAGCGCAGTGCGGCATCTGCACCCCCGGCATGATCCTCGCCACGCACAGCCTGCTTGAGCGCAACCCGCATCCCACGCTCGCCCAGATCCAGGAGGGCCTCGGCGGAAACCTCTGCCGCTGCACCGGATACATGCGCATCTTCGAGGCCGTACAACAGGCGGCTGACCGTGACCCCGACGGTCGCGCAGAACGCCGCGATCCCGGGAGCAGAGGCGCATGAGGATCCCGGTCGAGGCCATCCTGCTCCTGCTCGCGGGTGCGCTCTGCGTCGGTCTGGGCGCCTTTGGCTCGCCCGCTCTCTTCCACACCGATAGGCTCCGGCCCGCGGGCAGAAGAGCAGCAAGTCTTCGGCTCGGCCGCCTTCTCGCCATCGGCGCGGGTCTGCTCTTCCTGGTCTTCGCGGCCATCACTCTCCACGGAATCCGGTAGCGGAAATGCGATCGGATCCAGCACACTTCTCGTTGCTCGCCCCTCTCAGCCTCGCCTCCGTGCTCGACCTGATGGCCGCCGATCCCGGCCTGCACACGCCCATCGCAGGCGGCACCGAGCTGATGGTCGCCTTCAACACCGGACGCCTTGGGGGACGGTCGCTCCTCAGCCTCCAGAACATCTCCGAGCTCCGCTTCATCGAGAGCAGCGACCGCGAGATCACGCTCGGCTCCGTTACTACCTTTACCGACATCCGCAACAGCGCTGCCATCACCGAGGCCCTCCCTCTGCTCTCGCAAGCAGCCTCCTGGACAGGATCGATCGCGAACCAGAACCGCGGCACCATCGGCGGCAACATCGCCAACGCCTCCCCCGCCGCCGACTCCAGCCCGGCCCTGCTGGCGTACGACGCCGTGGTCACCCTGGTATCATCCGCGGGCCGCCGCTCGGTACCCTATCGCGACTTCCATCTCGGCTACAAGAAGACCGTCCTTCAACCAGACGAACTGGTGTTTTCGATCACCCTGAAACGTGACTGGACAGGTTACAAGAGCTACATTCGCAAGGTCGGAACCCGCAACGCCCAGGCAATCTCAAAGGTCGCCCTCGCCGGCGTGGCTCAGGTTATCAACGGGGTCGTTCGCGACATTCGCATCGCCGCCGCCTCACTTGCCGATCGCCCGCTGCGCTGCTTCGCGACCGAACAGGCGTTGCTCAACCAGCCACTGGACGAGCGCACCATCACCGCGGCTCGCTCCGCCTTCACGTCCGAGGCGAAGCCCATCGACGACATCCGCAGCACCGGCAAGTACCGGACCGCAGTCGCCGCCAACCTCCTCGAAGAGTTCCTCCGCCAGCTCTAAACGGGCTCGCCCCCAAACAGCGCGCGCGCACCGTCAAGCTCCGCTGGCGTGTCGATATCGACCCCGCCGTTCCGGAGTTCGATCGCCGGAGCCTCGCGCAGCATCTCCCGCGCCCCCGCATCCCCGCGCAGCTCCAACAACTCCCCAAACACCCGCGCCGGAAACAGCGCCGGAACTCCACGCCGTCCCGCATACCGCGACGCCACTACATTGTCCCCAGCGGTCGCGGCCAACTCCCGCAGATGTGTCGAAGTCACCGCCGGCTGATCGCACGTCATCACCAGAACCGCGGTCGTCGGCCCGTCGCCGCCCGGCGTCTCCGCAGCCCGCACCCCCGCTCGGATCGACGCCGCCATCCCCTCCCCCGCCTCGTGGTTCAGCACCACGCGGCACGGGAGCCGTCGAGCTTCGGCAACCACCGCCGCATCGTCCGCTCGCACGACGGCCAACACCTCGCCCAGCTCCGACGCTGCGGCAACCCGCACCGCGCGCTCCAGCAACGTCTCCCCGCCAAGCTCCTCCATCTGTTTGGCTCGCCCCAGCCGCCGCGAAGCTCCCGCCGCCAGAATGACGATCGCAATCACAGCGCGCACTGCGCCTGCAGGTAGCGCGATGCCCCGCCCCGGGCCACATTCTCCGCGACCTCCTCCGCCGAGAGCCGCCGCGACGCTCCCAGCCGGCCCTCCACGCACGCATGCGCCTCCGCCACGATCGCAAGCGCGATCGCCTCTGCCCCATCGCCTCCCAGATCGAGGCCGATCGGCGCATAGATCTGCCCGCAGCACTCCTCCACGGTTCGCCCCAGCATCGCCGCCGCCTCGCTCACCAGCAAGCTGCTCCTGTGCCTCGCGCCCAGCACCCCCAGGTAGCGCGGTGGTTCAGCAAGCGCGAGTATCGCGGTCAGAGCGTCGCGGTCCTGCTCATAACTGTGCGTCATCAGCACCACGGCGTCGCGTTCCCGCACCCCGAGCTCGGTTGCACTGCGAATCGTCACCACCCGCTCCGCCTCGGGAAAGCGCTCTGCCACCGCGAGCTGCGCCCGTCCATCCGCCACAGTCACGCTCCACCCCAGCATCGCCGCAAACCGCACCACCGGCTGCGCATCGTGGCTCGCGCCCACCACAAACAGCTTCTGCGGCGCCGCAATCCGCTCCACAAAGACACCGTCCTCGGCCGTCAGCAGCGCACGGACATCGACCCCGGCGATCTGCTCCGGACGCAGCTCCTCGCTCGCAAACCTCAGCTCCCCGACGGGCGAGAAGACAGCTCGCAGAAGCGGCCGCCCACCGTCCGGGATCCACGTCGAGATCACCGACCCATCCCCCAGAAGCGATCGCTCAATCGCGACCATCAGAGCGTCGTACACCGCCGTCCCAGTCGGCTCCAAAAGCACGTCCAGAACGCCCCCGCAGCCCAGTCCATACGGTATCTCCCCCGTGTCGTCGAACATCGTTGAGTATCGCTCCATCACCGGCCCGCCACGCACCTTCCACGCAGCCTTCTGAACGATCTCCGCCTCCAGGCAGCCGCCGCTGATGGTCCCCGCATGTCCGGCCCTCCCGCCGATCAGCATTCGCGCCCCCGTGCGGCGGTACGAGGATCCCTCCGCCCGCACCAGCGTCACCAGCACCTGCGCCCCGCCCTCCCGATGCCGCGCCAGAATCTGCCGAAGCTCCATGGCTCCCCCTGCGTCTATCTTCGCCCGTCCGCCGCCTCCCGCGCCAGCCCGCGCCATGGCAGCTTCGAAGGGAAGACGAAGAGCTCGTCGGTCCCAGCCTCGCCGCACCGGAAGAAGACGCGTTCATCTCTGCTAAACTAGCCCGAGTCGGTCGGGGGTTGAGCAGGCGCGTACACAGTCGCCGGCGAAGCTCTCCGCCGATGTCCTTCCCGTCAACACCAAGGTTCGGGGCGTAGCGCAGTCTGGTAGCGCACCTGGTTCGGGACCAGGGGGTCGGAGGTTCGAATCCTCTCGCCCCGACCATGCTCTCCACTTTCGAACTCAAGTGTCCGAGATGCCCGTTACTCGGACAAGTGGGTCTCGAAGGCGGCGACAAAGGAGCGGGCCTTACTCCGCACGCTTTCCCAACGAGGATCGGCAAGCACCTGCTCGGGATCGAGAAAGCCAGGTGGTGATGCATGCCAGTAGCTATTCAACTCATCGCGCAATGCGGTGGCAGCATCGGCTTGCACTCGGGAGAGTGCAGCACCGTACTCTTCGATAAACAGTTCAATCAGCGAATCGTCCCACATGGCGATAAGCTCTTCGGGCCGCTCCCATGCGAAAGCGTCCGAAGCCAGCCATCTGCTGCGCTGATGCTCTGTGTCACCGATGGCTCTAGCTGCATCTACGAGGTTGAAAGCCCAGAGTTCACGGGTGGGTGCCATGCCTAAGTTTGCCATGCTCCGGCCACACGTTTGCTGCCTAGTGTCCGCGAAGTCGTTTTCTCGGACACTTGCCTTCACGCAGCTCCGGAGAGACAGGCCTCGATGGTTCGGAAGTCGTCCAGCAGCCCCGACCATTCACCTCGCAGGCTCACGCCCGTCTCCGCGCTCTCTAAGCGGCTCAATCACCGCCGCCATATCCTCGTCCCCGTGCCCCGCGGCCGACGCCCGCTCAAACAGCGCGCGCGCCACACCGGCCGTCGTTAGATCGACATCGCACCTCTCCGCCTCCTCAAACGCATACCGCAGATCCTTCGCCATCAGCTTCAGAAGGAAGTTCACGCTGTAGTCCCGGCTCACCATCCGTGCCGAGAGCGCCGCCAGCAGCGGGCTTCCCGGAGCCCCGTCCTTCAGAATCGTGAGCGCCTTCTCCCCGTCGAGGCCGCTGCGTTCGATCCACGTCAGCGCCTCCGCCAGCGACGCCACCTGCACACCGCACAGGAAGTTGTTGATCAGCTTCATGCGCGCTCCGCTTCCCGTCGGCCCCAGAGGAACGATCGACTTGCCCATTGCCTCAAGCACCGGTGTCGCGGTCCGGATCGCCGTCGCAGACCCGCCGACCAGAAACGTCAACTGTCCCGCCTCGGCCTGCGTCCGGCTGCCCGTCACCGGCGCGTCCAGCAGATCCGCTCCCCTGCCCCGCGCCAGCCCCGCCAGCTCGTCGATCCATGCCGGGCTGACCGTGCTCGACTCCACCAGGATCGCCCCCTGCTCAACCGCCCGGAGAGCTCCGTGCTCGCCCGTCCACGCCTCCCGCGAGGCCGCATCGTCCGCCAGCATGCTCACGATCACCGACGCTCCCGCCGCCGCCTCGGCCGGAGTCGCCGCCACCCGCGCTCCCCTGTCCGCAAACTCCTCGGCCCGCGATCGCGTCCGATTGTACACCGTCAGCGGAAACCCCGCGCGCAACAGGTTTGCGGCCATGCCCGCGCCCATCGTTCCCAATCCCATCAGAGCAACCGTCGTCTCCGCCACGCTCAACCCTCCTCAAACCTCAAGCCATCGCCCGCACCCGCACAGGCGTCATCGTCTCTTTGGATGCCACGCGCAACGGGTTGCGCAGCGCCCGCCCCAGGCCGTCGTAGCGAACCTCCATCCAATCCCCATCACGCAGTTCAATGCCCTCGCCGAAGCTCAGCGAGTGCGCCCCGAAGAAGTGCACGTGCAGATCACCCGGATGACGATGACCGTCGAACTTGAAGTGGTGATGCTCCAGGTTGGCGAGGCTGTGCGCCATGTTCTCCTCTCCCGTCTCGATCGCCTTCTGCCATAGCGTTGCCGTCCCACGCTCGATGCGGACCTGTCCCTGGATCGCCCCAAACTCCGCGCCCACCACCAGCTCCGGTCCAAGGCTGCAAACGCGAAGCTTCGATCCCGCCAGATTCAGGTAGTTCCGCCTTTCAAACTTGTGATCCGCGAACTCGTTCCCCCCCGCCAGGCCGATCCGTACCGGCGTTCCATCCTCGCCGATCAGGTAGACGCCCGCTACCTCCGCCTCCTCCCCCGCGTCCTCGGCATGTCTCGGCATCGTCAACGGGGCAAACGGCGCCTCGATGATCGACCCGTTTCCCTTGTAAAACCACTCCGGCGCGATGCCTACCCGTCCCTCTCCCGGCCGCCCATCCTCGATCCCCCACTGAAACATCCTCATGCTGTCCGTCATCGCCTCCGCCGCCTTGGCCTTCGCCGCTGGGTCGAGGTCGGCGAGGTGCATCTCCTGCCGCTCCTTCGCGCTTCCCAGGTGCGTCAGCCCGGTCCCGCTCACCAGCGTTCGCCACGGATTGTCGGGCACATCGATCGGCGGCAGCAGGCGCCATCTCGACCGTCCCGCGTAGATCTCGTCGTAGTCGAGCGACTCCCCGTTCGCCATCGCCCGCGCCCTTTCGCTCAGCGGGACCGCCTGGGGCGCCCCATCCCGCAGGCAACCGCGCGCAAGCTCGTACACGGACCCCACCCCCTCCAGGCAGCGGAGCCTCGGCTCCTCCACCAGCGCAACCCGCCGGGCGGAACCATCGCTGATCTGAACCAGGTGAACCATCTCCATCTCCCCTTCTCCGCCCTCGCGGCACCTCTATGCGAATCTCTGTCCCATGCCTATGCCGTTCGTTCGATAGCCAGCAGATCGGGCGTCTTCAGCGGCTCGATCCTGCCCGCCAGCAGCAGGATCGCGAAGAACCCGATCAGGTGAAATGTCCCGAACAGAACGAACAGCGTACCGTAGCCAAATCCGTGTCCGAGCAGGTACCCGGCCACCACGCCGAAGATCGCCCCTCCGATCGCTCCACCAAACCCCACCATCCCCGAGACCGATCCCACCGCCGATAACGGAAAGATGTCCGCCGGCAGAGTCATGATCAGGCCCGACCACGACTGCTGGCAGAAGAAGGCTACGCTGAACAGCGCCAGCGCGCCCGCGACCGGCACGTGCGGCACCAGCATCACCACCGGCATAAACAGCGCGCTCAGACCCAGCGCCAGCTTGCGCGAGCGATCGAGCGAGTGTCCGTGCGCCAGCAGGTTGCTCGAAAACCAGCCGCCCAGGAAACTCCCCACACCCGACGCCGCATACGGAATCCAGGCGTAGTAGCTGACATGCTTCACGTCGAATCCGCGAACGTCGTACAGATACTTCGGCAGCCAGAAAAGATAGAAGTACCACGCCGAATCGCTCATGAACTTCGCAAACACAATCGCCTGCACGCTGCGCAGCTTCATCAACTCCGCGAACGGGATCTGCCGCGCGATCGACCGCGCCTCAACCGTCTCCGCGGGCAACCTCATCGCATCCGTCGGCCGGTACGCCACCGCCCACCAGACCACCCACGCGATCCCCACCGATCCTGCCGCGAAGAAGACCATTCTCCATCCACTGCTCAGCAGAATCAGGCCGATCAGGGGCGGCGCCAGCACCGACCCGACCGCCGTTCCCGCGTTGATCAGACCCATCGCAGTCGATCGCTGGTGCGCCGGAATCCACTCCGCAACTACCCGCACCGCAGCCGGAAATGCTCCGCCCTCGCCCATGCCCAGCAGAAATCGCGCCAGCAGCAGAAATCCGAAGTTCGCCGCCAGCCCATGCAAAGCGCATGCGATCGACCACCACAGCATGATCAACATGAAGCCGCGCCGCGTCCCCACCACATCCAGCAACCGCCCGCCACCCACATACAGCGCTGCATACGACAGCAGAAACGCCGTCTGCAGCCACGAGAACTGCTGATTGCTCAGCGGGATCGTTCGCTGAATCGCCGAGATCGCCACCGGCAGCGTCTGCCGGTCAAAGTAGCTGATCGCAATCGCAACCGTAACCAGACCGACGAAATACCACCGGGTATCCATCCGGCCCATCCGGCCTGGATGCCCGATCGGACGCGGCAGCACCTCGTCCGGCTCCGTGCCCCGGCCCGTCTCCCCAACCTCTCCTGCAGTATCCCGTGGCGCGACCATCTGGGTTCCCCGTCGTCGCCCGCAATGGTACTACCTTTAGGCAACTCTCTTCCACCCGTTCAGGCAAACGCTCAGTGCGCTCGCAGCAGGATCACCCCGTGCGGAGCCACCATTGCCGTGTACTGCCCCTTCACCACCGTCGCCTCCTTCTTCTCCCACAGGTCTTGGAGGTGCGCCGTCGGCTTCGCTCCCGCGAGCCGCAGATCCGCCGTATAGCTCAGCGGCGACGATCCCCGGTTGAAGATCGCAATCGCCCGGTCCCCGTTCGCCAGAGGCCGCGCCCACATCTCCAGCGGCCCCTCCACCGCGACCCGGTCGCCCTGCCTGCCAAGCGCGTCCTGGTCGATCGCAATCACGTCCCTGTTGGTCAGGATCGCCAGCGTCTCCGGAGTCATCTTGGCCAGGTCGTTGCCCGCCAGCAGAGGCGCCGCCAGCATCGCCCACAGGCTCATGTGCGTCCTGTACTCGGCCTGGTTCATCCCCCCGTTGCCGACCTCCAGCATGTCCGGATCGTTCCAGTGTCCCGGCCCCGCAAACCTGCTCAAACCCGCCTGGCTGAAGCCAATGGTCGACATCGAGGCGTAGTTATCGGAGATGTCGCCCGTCGTCCGCCAAAGGTTGCCGCCGACCTCCGCGCCCCACCTCCACACCGCCCCCCATCCGTACTGGCACAGGCTCAGGACGATCGGCCGGTTCGTCTTCCGCAGGGCGTCGTGCATCTTCGTGTACACGTCCAACATCATCTGCCGCGACCTCTCTTCATCCGCGCCCGCGGTCTTCTGCATCACCTTGCGGTAGCCGCACAGATCGTACTTCAGGTAGTCGATGCCCCAGTCCGCATAGCTCTGCGCGTCCTGCTCCTCGTGCCCCAGGCTCCCCTCAAAATGCGCGCACGTCTGATCCCCCGGCGACGAGTAAATTCCCAGCTTCAGCCCCTTCGAATGCACGTAGTCCGCCAGCGCCTTCATGTCCGGAAACTTCTTGTTCGTCTGGATCTTCCCCGCCGCGTCCCGTTCACCCTCCCACGTATCGTCGATATTCACATACACGTAGCCGGCATCCTTCATACCGTTCGCCACCAGCGCATCCGCGGCCGCGCGCACGGTCGCATCGTCAACCTTGCTGGCGAAGTGATTCCAGCTGTTCCATCCCATGGGCGGAGTCAGGGCGGCCGCCGGCGCGCGACCTCCCTGGCCGAAGCTGATCGCAGCCGCGGCGAGCGGCAGTAGACCACACAGAAAAGCGGCAGATCGAAATCGAAACGTTGGCATGGCGCAAGCTCCTGGATGTCTCTTCTGGTTCTTTTCCTATGTGGATCTACGAAAGATCGCAGTTCCAACCTGCAGTTCTAACTCAAGCGTCCTAACTCCCGGATCAACGAAAGATCCACCATCCCAACCTACCCTAAACTTCCCCTCTCGATCCCACTCCGCGCCTCCGCGCCTCGCCGCAGAAGCAAGTACACCGGCACCCCCAGAGCCACGATCACGATCCCCGGCCACGTCGTTCCCGCCCGGTACGTAAACATCGCCAGCAGGATCACGGTCGCCCCCAGGATGTACATCGCCGGCAGCCAAGGGTACCCCCACGCCCGGTACGGCCGGTTCGCGTCCGGCCGCGTCCTGCGCAGGCGGAACACCCCCACAATCGTCAGGATGTAGAAGAACAGCGCCGCCGAGATCACATAATCCAGCAGGTTGCTGTAGAGATTCCCATACGCATGCGTCACCGGATTCACGGTCCGCGGAAGCACCAGCAGAACCGCCCACGCGCCCTGAATCCCGAGCCCCCATCCCGGCACATGCGCCCCATTCAACCGGCCCGCGCGCGGAAAGAACAGACCGTCCTTTGCCATCGCATAGCACGCCCGCGCCCCCGCCAGCGACATCGCATTCACCGTCCCAAACGTCGACACCATGATCGCCGCCGCCATCAGACCCGCGCCGAACCGCGGAAAGATCGTCTTCAGCACCGCCGTCGCCACTCGGTCGCCGGGCGCCGTCTGAATCGCCGCCAGCGGCAGGCTCGCCAGGTACGCCACGTTGCACAGCAGGTAGAGCGCAATCACCGATCCCGTCCCCAGCACCAGCGCCAGCGGCAGGTTCTTCCTCGGGTTCTTCACCTCCCCCGCCACAAACGTGATGTTGTTCCACGCGTCGGCCGAGAACAGCGATCCCGTCTGCGAGATGCACAGCGCGATCAGCATCCCAAACCCGGTCGCCGCCGTCAACCCCTGCGCCAGCGAGTCCACGCCGCCCGCCACCGCCCACGGGTGATCGAAGTTCGCATGAAACGCCGCCCCGTTCGCGCACACCGTCAGACCCAGCGTCACCAGCGCGGCCAGCGCCGCAATCTTCGCCACCGTAAAGACATTGGTGATGATCTTCCCGTACTCGAGCCCCAGCATATTCCCCACCGCCAGAAGCACGATCACGCTCACCGCCAGCGCCTGCGCCGTCGAGAGCGACACCGCATAGTGGCTCCCCAGCGCCACCGGCGCAAGGAGGTATCGCGACTCCGAGATCCCCGGAAACAGCACACCACTGAAGCGCGCAAACGCAATCGCCACCGCCGCTATCGTCCCCGTCTGGATCACCGTCCACAGCGTCCACCCATACAAAAATCCCCACATCGGCGAGAACGCCTCGCGCAGGTAGATATACAGCCCTCCCGCGTCCGGCATCATCGCCGCCAGCTCGCCATAGCTCAGCGCGCCCGCCACCGTCAGCGCGCCCGTGATCCCCCACGCCACCAGCAGCCATCCCGCACTTCCAATCTGCCGCGACATCTCCGCCGACACAATAAAGATGCCCGACCCGACCATCACCCCGATCACCACCATCGTGGAATCGAATAGCCCCAGCCCCCGCTCAAACTGTGGTGCGGCGACCTCTTCAGCCCTCTCGATGACCATCCGTCTCCTTCGACATCCCCAATCAACGCCCACATCTCTGGCAGCCTCGCGTGCGGCGCAGCCGGTCACCATGGCCCCGGCCAGCGACTCCCGTTACGCCTACTGCACCGTCACCTGCAGAGGATGCGGAAGCAGGATAGCCGTTCCGTTAAAGGTGTATCCCACGGGGACCGTATATGTGCCCGGCGCGACCGTCTTGCTTTTGCTGGAGCTGCCACATCCACTCAAACCCAGCAGCGCGCCGGCAGACACCGTCGTCACCAGGGACGCCATCCAGATTCCCCTCAGCTTTCGCCGCTGCCCTGGACCGGCGAACCCCGCTCCCAGGCCCAGCAAGGGCAGCAGCAGCACTGCGTAAAGGCTCGTCAAACCACGGCTTCCCGGCCGCTGCGGAAGATCCAGACCGCTCACCGCCGTCGTTCCGATCGTCAGCGTCACCCTCTGCGGCGCGCCCCCGCTCAACGTCACCGACGTAGGCGAGAATGTGCACGACAACGAAGCCGGCAGCGTTCCACAGTTCGGCATAACCGTTCCCGTCAGACCGCCCATCGGCGTAAAGGTGATCGTCGTGGACCCCGTCGACCCGCGCTGAATGGTCAGCGACGTAGGCGAAAACCCAAACTGGATCGCGGGCGCCGTCACCGTGACCGTGATCGCAGCCGACGTGCTGCCCGCAAACACTCCGCTCGGCACATAAGCCGCCGTGATGACATGCGATCCCGCGGCCAGCGTCGAGGTCGCAAACGTCGCCACCCCGGAGCCGTTCAGCGCCCCGCTCCCCAGCGTCGTCGTCCCCTCCAGGAAATTCACCGTGCCCCCGGGTATCCCGGTCATCGACGCCACCGTCGCCGTCAGCGTCACCGGGTCGCCCTGGTTCGCGTTCACGCTCGACGAGCTCAGGGTGGTCGCGGTTGGAAGCGGCGCCGCCACCGCCAGCAGTGTCGCGGCGGTCGACGTACTGTTCAGGTAAGCCGTATCGCCCGCGTACACCGCCGTGATGGTGTAAGGACTGCCCGCAACCGTCGCCTGGCTGAACGTCGCCGTAGCCGTTCCCGCCGGGTCCAGTGCCGCCGCTCCGATCGCCGTCGAGCCCGCTCCCGTTCCGTTGAAAAATGTAACCAGGCCTGTGGCTTTCGCCAGTGGACCCGTCCCGCTGACCGTGGCCTTCAGCACCACCGCCTGCCCCTCAACCGTGGTCGGAGGCGATACGGAAAGTGTCGTCGTGCTCGCGGCCAGCGGCGTCAGCAGATTTTCCGCCGCCGCTGCCACAAAGTGGTGCCCCGTCGTCGTCGGGTGAAGTCCATCCCAAATGAGGTACGTGTCTGGATTCCCCGTTATGCCCTGCGCGGCGGAGGTCACATTCGCAAGCCCATACGACATCGGCGAAGCGGCGATCGCCATGAACCGCGTGAAAACGTCCGGCTGGTAGATATGCAGCGTCTTTCCCCGCATCGCCGCGCTCGTCAGCAGAGCTCCGAGATCGGTCGCCAGCTGCACTCGAAAGCTGGCCGCTGCTGCATTCAACGCTGCCCGATCCGGCCCGCCCGCATGGACTGGCACCTCGCCCAGCGGCGGCAGATTCGGCACCATGAACTCCGTCCCGCCGGCATCCACCAGCCGCTGCAGCAGCGCGGTCTCCCGCGCCGCGGCCGCCGTCACCGTCGCCGCGCTGCTATCCGTGTCCAGGTCGTTCGCTCCGCCCCAAAGGACGTACAGCGTCGTCCCGCTCGGCGTCGGGCTGGTGGACAGGTAGTCGGTCACCTGCTGCCCCATGTTGTGGATCGTCACGGATAGCGGCAGACCGGCCACCGTCTTCGAGACCGTCCTGGTCCCGTCTTCCGTTGTGGCATCGCCGTACGCAAAGTCGGTGCCGCCGTCCAGGCTCGCCTTGATCACCGGCTTGGCCGCGAACCCTCCCGCCATCTGCTCGACCCAGACTCCAAAATACGCTTGCGCCGCCGGCTTGCTGTCCGCTCCGTCCGTAAACCGGCCATC